>JAEEGJ010002474.1_pt1 | contig 94470 bp, 95 predicted proteins | sample 8958761 | NCBI WGS metagenome assembly JAEEGJ01 (sample SAMN16246546, study PRJNA631951) | gut metagenome | biome: gut microbiome; feature: rumen; material: RS-attached | host: Bos | place: Iran: Karaj | collected 2018-10 | reverse complement strand
CCTGCTCGAAAGTTGAACAACAAATCAACTGTGTCTGTTCTCCTTCGAAATACAGGTGCGCCGCGATATCGTGGAACGACCCAATCAGTCCTTGAATAGCAATTCTTTTCATATTTACTTCTTTTCCTTTAATAAAAATCCCGCTTTCACGTATGTGAAGCGGGACCTTGTTTCTTTATCTTCTCAGTCATAAGTTGAATTATACGCAACTTCCCGCTTCACAATTGCTTGCAAAGTAAAAGTAATAGCCGTAAAAGTAGACGTTCAACTGTGACATAATCTCTCGTTTTTATTCTTATCGGGTGCAAAAGTATCACTTTTCTGCGAAATAAACAAATAATTTGCTATAAAATTTGCCTTTCCGCTTACATTTTTCCATCCTATAGTTTAAATCTGCGCCAAATGCAGCGTGGAATCCTTCTCCAGAAGGCAGTAAGCAAGCGATATTTCCAGTCAATCACACGGATGTGCTTCTTATGCCTGATGGCATAGACAATCTCCCTAGCCACCTGTTCGGGCTTCAGCAGCATAGGATATTTGAAGTCACCAGCCAACAAGGCGGTATCCACGAATCCAGGACGGATATCTGTAAAGAGAATCCTCAGATGGCGCTGTCGGGCCTGTTGCTCCAAAGCCTGAAGATACACGTTCTGCATAGCTTTCGTAGCCGAATAACTGGGAGCAGGGCCTAAGCCTTTTGTACCAGCTATCGAGGTAATGGCAGCAATGTGTCCCTCGCCTTTCTCTGCAAAATAACGATAAGCCTCACCTATCATTCTTGTAAACCCTACCCCATTGGTCTGCAGAGTGGCCAATTCTATATTCTCTTTCAGTTCGCGATTCTGCTTGCCTATACCAGAGGCGTAGAAAAACAAATCCATGCCACCCATATTATTAATAAGGTGTCGCAGGCGCTCTGGTGCATCTTCCTGAGTCACGTCAATCTGCTCTATGGAAAAAGCACCAAGATCCTGAAGCCGTTCTATTCTGCGGGCAGCTACGCCGACTGTCCATCCCTCGCCAACTAACAGCTTCGCCACCTCACGTCCGATGCCCGACGAAGCACCTATCACTATTGCTCTTTTCATAATCGCTTGCAAATTTACATAATTTATTATAACTAAGTAATAAAATCGTGAACTTTTTCCGTAACTTTGCAGCCAAATATGGAAAAAAAGACTATTGCCATACTTGGAATGATGTGTGCAGGATGCTCAGCACGAGTAGAACAGAAGCTCAATTCGCTCGAAGGCATCCATACGGCTAGTGTCAATCTGCCAGCTCGCACCGCCTTGGTGGAGTATGATTCTGCCCGCATCTCATTGGAACAAATGAAGGACGAATTAAGTAAGATTGGCTACGACATGGTAATTGAAGAAGATCGCAACGTCGAAGCCATTGAACATCGCTCCTACATATCTCTAAGGAATAAGGTGATAGTCTCATGGTTTTTCGCTTTGTTGGTGATGGCCATCTCGATGGGCTGGGTTATAATTGGCTCGCGCGATGCAGCCAACCAGACAATGCTCATCATCAGCCTTGCCAATCTGCTCTATTGCGGGCGTCAGTTCTATGTCACAGCATGGAGACAGCTGATTCACGGTAGTGCCAACATGGACACGCTGGTGGCGCTCTCTACGAGCATCAGTTTTCTGTTCAGTGCCTTCAACACATTCTTCGGTGAGCAGGTATGGAGCGCTCGGGGCATTGAATGGCACACGTGGTTCGACGCTTCTGTGATGATTATCACCTTCGTGCTTTCAGGCCGACTGTTGGAAGAACGCGCAAAGAACGGAACGGCCTCAGCTATCCGCGCCCTGATGGGGCTGCAACCTAAGACAGCTCATCTCGTAGACAATGGCACCATTACTGAAGCCCCTATCTCAGCCCTCCAGCCTGGTTACACCATTGAAGTACACTCAGGAGAGCGCATCCCCGTAGACGGCATCGTAATCGGCGAGAGTTCTGCCGCTATCGATGAGTCGATGATTACGGGTGAACCGATAGCTGTAGAAAAGAGTGCAGGCGACAAGGTGCTGGCTGGTACCATCGTTAAGCAGGGCGCCTTTCGTTTCAAGGCTCAGGAGGTTGGACAAAAAACCATGTTGGCCCATATCATCAAAATGGTACAGGAGGCACAGGGCTCGAAAGCTCCCGTTCAGCGGACAGTCGACAAGATTGCACTCGTTTTCGTGCCCGCAGTCGTAGGCGTCAGTCTGATCACCTTCTGCCTCTGGCTGTTGTTTGGCGGAGCTGTTATGCTGCCTCAGGCCATTCTCTCGGCTGTCAGCGTATTGGTCATCGCCTGTCCTTGTGCCATGGGACTGGCCACACCTACAGCCCTGATGGTGGGTATCGGTAAGGCAGCAGAGAAGAACATCCTTATCAAAGACGCCACAGCCCTTGAGGAAATCCGCAAGGTTAATGCCATGGTCATCGACAAGACGGGAACACTCACGATACCACATGATACTGGTGAGACTCTGAAACCCTATGCCCATGAGGCTATGGAAGCTTTGAAGGCGAGCGGCATCGAAGTATATATGTGCAGTGGCGACAAAGACGAGCGCGCTCATCGGATTGCCGACGAAGCAGGTATTCCCCACTATCGTTCTCAGGTTCTGCCTCAAGACAAGGAAGATCTGGTGCGTCAGCTGCAACAGCAGGGCCACCACGTAGCCATGGTGGGCGACGGTATCAACGACTCTCAGGCCCTCGCTGCCGCTGATGTCAGCATTGCCATGGGCAAGGGCACCGACATAGCCATGGAGGTGGCACAGGTGACTCTCATGGGTACCGATCTGCGACGCATCCCCGACGCCATCAGTCTTTCACGGCGCACTGTAGGCATGATTCGTCAGAACCTCTTCTGGGCGTTTGTCTACAACGTGGTCTGCATCCCACTGGCAGCCGGTCTGCCTTATCTCTTTGGAGCCCAGTGGCAAATCACTCCCATGTGGGCTTCGGCACTGATGGCTTTCTCAAGCGTCAGTGTGGTACTTAACAGGTTGCGACTTAAACTAACAAAATAATATTTTATGAGAACTAAACATGTACAATATGAAACTAGCGGTACCTGCTCGAAACTCATCGACGTGACCGCTGACGAGAACAACATCATCCAGCAAGTATTCTTCCTCGGAGGCTGTAACGGCAACCTGCAGGGAGTAAGCCAATTGGTGCGCGGCCAGAACATCGACGATGTCATCAAACGACTCGACGGTATACGCTGCGGCACAAAAGGCACCTCATGCCCTGACCAGCTGTGCCGCGCCCTCGAGAAACTTAAGGAAGCTCCATTAGAAGACTAAACAATATGAACAAAACAGTTTTAATCACAGGCGCTACCAGCGGAATCGGTCTGGGGTGTGCCCGCAAGTTTGCCGCCAACGGCGACAGAATCATCCTCAACGCACGCAATGTTGAGAAGTTGGAAACCATCCGCCAGGAACTCGAGGCAAAAGGCACTCAAGTGCTGGTACTTGCCTTTGACGTCAGAGACCGCGAGGCAGCCAAGAAGGCTATCGGAAACCTGCCTGCCGAATGGCAGCAGATTGACGTGCTAGTGAACAATGCAGGTCTTGCCCTCGGACTGGAACCAGAATACGAAGGAAGTTTCGAGGACTGGGAGACGATGATCGACACCAACATCAAGGGGCTGCTTACCATGACGCGCCTCATCGTGCCCCAGATGGTAGAGCGCGGCAACGGACATATTATTAATATAGGTAGTGTGGCTGGCGACGCAGCCTATGCAGGAGGTAACGTTTACTGTGCCACCAAGGCTGCCGTGAAGGCTCTGAGCGACGGATTGAGAATCGATGTGGCCAACACCGCAGTCCGTGTCACCAATCTCAAGCCCGGACTGGTAGAGACCAACTTCAGCAACATCCGTTTTCACGGCGACACCGATCGTGCAGCCAATGTCTATAAAGGCATCAAGCCCCTTACTGGCGACGACATCGCCGACGTGGCCGTGTATGCAGCCAACGCTCCTGAGCACGTTCAGATAGCCGAGGTGCTCATCCTTGCCACCCATCAGGCCAGTGGCAGTGTGATTGTACGTAAATAACAGCTAAGTCTTCGAGGCTACTTGGTCAGCAGGTTCAGCAGGCGCTCACAGCCCTCGCTTACATCTCGCCAAGTGGCCTCGAAGTTGCCTGTATACCAAGGATCGGCCACATCACGAGGTTCATCGGTATAATCCATCAAGAGATGAATCTTTCCATCTGGGTCGCCCCCGCAAATGCGGTTCATATTACGGATATTCCACGAGTCCATACCTATCAGCAAGTCAAATCGCTCATAGTCGCGATGCGTCATCTGGCGGGCCGTCTTGCCTTTACACGAGATATCGTGCTCAGCCAACTTGCGCTTGGCAGGCGGATACACCTCGTTACCGATCTCCTCTGTCGAGGTTGCGGCCGACTCAATATAGAAGTCATCTTCTACCCCGGCTTTCTTCACCAGATCCTTCATCACGAACTCTGCCATCGGGCTTCTGCAAATGTTTCCGTGGCAGACAAACAGTATTCTGTGCTTCATCTTTTCGTCGATTTTAAAGGAAAAACCGCTGAAACTCGCTCTCAAAGTTGGGAGTGAGAATGTTCTTTCCCATGGCGGTCCGAATTTCATCTATCGTCCAGAATCGGCCTCCATCGAGTTCCTCAGCCGATGGCATGACCGGGCCATCATAGACGGTACGGTTCACATACACCAGTTCGCTCTCTCGGCGACTGTCAAACACATACATCCCTATCCGTTCTGGCGTGAAGTCGGTGATACCCAGTTCCTCGCGCACCTCTCTTGTCAAGGCCTGTTCCGGCGTCTCGCCGTAGTCAATGTGGCCACCCACGCTGGTGTCCCACTTGCCAGGCTGGATATCTTTCCATTCTGGGCGCTTCTGCAGGTATACCTCACCACGAGAGTTAAACACATGCAGATGCACCACCGGATGAAGCCATCTGGATCCGTTATGACACTCGCCCCTCGTAGCCGAGCCTATTACACGACCTTCTTCATCTACAAGAGGAAAACGCTCTTCGCTATTGTCTCTTATCATCACTTAATGAGCTTGCAAATACCTTCGAGGTATTGACGGTCGGTCTCATCGAAAGTTGCCAGCTCCTTGCTGTCGATATCAAGCACAGCAATGACTTCATTGGCCTGTGAGAAGACAGGCACGACGATTTCTGAGCGCGACAGACTGCTACAGGCTATATGGCCGGGGAACTGCTCTACATCGGGCACGACAAGCGTCTTCTTCTGTTCCCAAGCGGAACCGCAGACACCGCGTCCGAAAGGAATATGCATACAAGCGACCGGTCCCTGGAAAGGTCCAAGCACCAACTCGCCACCCATCACCCGATAGAACCCTGTCCAGAAGGATCCCATCGTCTCGTGAATAGCCGCACAGACATTGGCCATCACAGCCACGCTGTCTGTCTCGCCCTCAATAAGGGCCTTGATTTGCTCCGTCAGCAAACGGTATTTCTCATCTTTCTTCATATCGTCTGCAAAGGTACACATTATTGTACAGATATGCAAGAAAAACGTTTTCTTTTGTGTCGTTAATACCAGAAATAATAAGGCTGGCGTCCTTCCCATACACTAAGATGTACGCTCAGATTCGGATTGAAGTTATAGCGCACCGAGGCACCTATCTTGTCACCGATATCATTCATCCACCACATCTGGGGTGGCATCTTAGGCTGCATCATCGATTTCTGCACGAAGACCGAGGCTTCCCAATGCTCGTCGAAGCGGTAGTTCAGCATAGCTGTAAGGCCAGCATCCTTCATCTGCCTACTACCATAATCGAGATACGACGAGTAACCGCCAAGCGCAAAAGAGAGTTTAGGCATCAGATTGCCTGCATACATAAAAGCGGCACTATTGGCAAAGCCGCTGCTGGCATGCTTGCCCACTCCGAAGATAGCCGATGCAGAAAGCGACGCATTCAGCCCGGGATGAAGTGACCAGTCACCGAACCCCGAATAGAGACTGCTCCAATAGGGATAGTGCGCAATCGTACCCCTATATGTCAGAGGCGGCATACTAAACGTAGTATCCGGCTGCAACACACTCTCTTTCCCCTCCTGCGCCTTACTTGCCATGCCGCACAGGAGCAATAGTGCAATCAACAGATATCTTCTATTCATTCTACCCAGATTAGAAAATTCGGATGCAAAGATATGAAAAGATATCTATAATCATTCATTCGTGAACATTTATTATTCTCTCTAATGCTTTTTTATGATTACAAAAGTTCATCGGAATGTCGACAACAATCCATCGGGATATCGTTTTCCACTCTTTTCTCCGTTAGAAAACGTTGTTTTCTCCTAGGGAAAACACTATTTTCTAACGGAGGTAACAACGTTTTCCCAAGGAGAAAACACTGTTATCCATAAGGGGCAACAAATGCGTGGTGGCAAAAACGAAAAGGTCTTCTCTATTTTATTTATATATCGTCAGGCGAGAAGCGGATGATGGGAGCTGGAGTGTTGTTGCCAGCAGACTCGGGAGAGGAGGAAGAGAGCCTGCTGGTAACGTAGTCGGCCAACTGGAAGAGGGCTGAAAGAAAGCGGTCAACAAATCTCGTCAGCATGATTCAAAACCTCCACATAACCACTGACCATACTGCCAAGAGCAATTGTCATTACAATCATCAGAAATAAACTTGCCATATCTTTATACTTTTATAGTTTAACATTCTCGTTATCGAATGCAAAAGTAGATATAGGGTGTACCATAAGGCGGTACACCTTTGAGTTTTTTGTACTAAAGAATGTTAATGGATTATGAACGATAGCGTTTGAGCATGGACTGAATCTTCTGCTGAAGCTTGGTACGCAGGTCTGCAGGTTCGAGCACCTCGAGGCCAGAATCATAGGAGAGTAACTGACCCATGAAGTCGGCTGTGGGGCGGATGTCGAAAGAGAAATCAGTATATTCGGATGTCGTGGCAATTTCACGCTGAGAGGCGTGGAGGGGCAGCGTGCGGAAATAGTTAGCGGTGTTGCCATAGGTGCGAATGACAACATGAGCCATCGGGGTTTCATCGGTCAACACACCAAAATATTCAGCGAAATAGGCTTGTGGAGAGAAGTCGGCAGGCATCTCAAAAGACTCATCGGCAAGCGTAACAAACATCATGCGGTCTAACGAGTAGATGGCATAGTGGCGCCCCGTAAAGGCAAGCAAGTACCAGCGCTGGTGGAAAAGTTTGAGAGCATAGGGGGCAACGGTCTTCTCATAGCCTTCGGCTCCGAAACGGCGATAGCCCATCAGTATCTGCCGGCCCATGCGGATGGCACGGATAATGGTTTGCAGAAACTCTTCACCAGCAGGCACATTCTCGAGGATGATGCGATCCTTAAGTGAAGCACTATCGGAGAGCACACCACCAACAGTGAGTGTAGAGAGTGTCCAACGCTCTAAACTATCATCATCGAGAATTTCGGGGTTGGCTATATAGTAGCGGTAATGGTCTTTCGTATCACACTCCAAAACGACGCCATACATATCAAGGATGGCGTCGCGGTGGCGATTGAAAGTGGTGCGAGAGAGAGGGTTGCCTTCGTTCACCTCTTCCCTCACCCACTGATCGTTGAGCTCTTCAAGCGTCATACGTCGACGGCGCCTAAAGGCATTGATTAGCCAGATATACTGCTGGTAGATGCGCGCTGGTTTCACAGCTGAAGGTATTACTCGTCGGGAAGGAAAAGAGGATCCTCTGGCATCACCATGACAGGCTTTGCCTCAGCTGCCTTCAGAAGACGCTCGGGTACGTATTTCTTATTAACCACGAGTCGGAACATATACTCACGGAACCAGTCGGCTGTCATAATGATACAGCCTTGCTGACCACTAGTGGCGCCCCATGAGTTCTCAACCTTCCATTTGACAGGCTTACCATCGGCATTGAGGTCAACGGCTGTCAGCGTCATAGCATGGGTTGAACCACTATCGAAGGTGCTGATACGCTGGGCCTTGTCCATACCAAAGGTAGTGCCGAAGAGTGAACCGTAGTCGAAATTGTCGAGAGAGGCATAACCGCGCTTACGATCAAGAAGTTTACCCACATCGTAAGAGCTATACATCTTGCGGCCATCTTTCAGCGAGGCTATGGCCAACTGCTCGATCTCCTCCATGGGGAGGTTCAGATAGCGCCAGTTTGTACCATCGTAGACGTGACGATCGTACTCTACCTCGTAGGTCTTGTAGTACTCGCGACGAGGGTCATTCATCACCATGATAAACGTGCCGTTGAGCGGACCGCCTACCACTTCCTTATAAAACGAAAGCGGCGTGTATTCCTTTGCAACGCCAAGCGACTTGCCATTCTTATCCTTGAATGCGTAAGTAAACTTCTGAACAGGTTCGCCCAGGGTGAGTTTCAGCATGCGGTATATCTCGCCCAGCATCTGGGTCTTAGCGGTCTGGATGGCAGAAGCACTCTGCTTCTGAGCCACCATATCACGCAGTTTGAGACCGAATTCACGGAGTTTGGATGACACGAGGCTGCGAGCCTTCGAAGTATTCTCACTTGTAAAGGTCTCGGGCATGATGTCGGTGGGAACAAGTCCGTATTTTGGAGCCAAGTCGGCAAGTCCGCAGAATGTACCTCCGTCGCTGATGGGATTACTGAAGAAGAAACGCACACGTTCGTCGTCAATGGGTTTCTTGGCTGTATCGATAACGCCTTGAAGCATCAGGTTGGCCTTCTCGAGCTGATCCCAGAAAAACAAATAGGCCTGTGAGAACTCTATGCTGACAGAATCGGCATGACTCATATAGTTAGAGCGCAAAACATTAAGTCCGCTGAACATCCAGCAACGACCAGACGACTTCTGATCGGTAATAGACTGCTTGCGAGTTTCGACACTGAAATGGGTATCAATGGGGCGAGCAGCTGCCTGATAGTTCTTCGCCAGAGCATCGATGCTCATACCCGATATGGCATTGGCTATCACACGTTCCTTGCCACACTGTTTCTGTTCCTTCTGAATCTCCTGCAGCATCGACTTTGAGATGCCACCGTCTTTTGTTTGTGCCTGAATGGTAAGCATACCGCCCAAGGCGGCAATCATGATGAATGTTTTCTTCATTACTGTTTTCGTTATTTCTTCTTTGTTGTAGTTGTTTTCTTCGTGGTAGTTGTTTTGCTCGTTGTCTTTGTTGCGGTCTTTGTATTAGTAGCTACAGCCTTAGGCTTATAATACTTCAATGCCTCTGGCATCCAGCCCTGGATCTGCTTGATGCGGGTCTCGTCAGAGGGATGATCGCTCAGGAACTCAGACTGTTTGTTGCCTCCAAGGGCTGCCATGCGCTGCCAGAAACTGACGGCCACCTGAGGGTCATAGCCTGCCATGGCTGCGAAAATCAGTCCCATGTGGTCGGCCTCACTCTCATGACCACGTGAATAACTGAGATTCTTAAAATTGAATCCCTGAGCAGCTATGGCCTGCAGAATAGAGGTCGTATTAGCACCCATTCCCAAGCCGCCAAGTACGGCTGCACCAATCTGCATACCATACTGCTGCTTAATCTGAGTACTCATCTGCTCTGCGGAATGGCGAGCTACGGCGTGGGCTATCTCATGACCTAAGACAATAGCCAACGAAGCCTCATTCTGAGTGACTGGAAGTATGCCCTCATAAACACAAATCAGTCCGCCAGGCATACACCAGGCATTCACCTGCTTATCCTGAACAAGATTAAAAGTCCACTTATAATACTGCAAATCATTCTGCAAGCCAGCTGATGTGAGATAGCTGGTAACAGCATTGGCAAGATTCTGCCCCACTCGCTTCACCATAGCGGTATTGGCAGCATCAGTAGACACCTTAGCTGTCTTCATGAAGTCTTGATACTGTTGGGTGGAAAGAGAAAGGATCTCACCATCGCTAACCATCAGATTCTGCTTACGACCAGTGATAGGCACTGTGTTTGAGGTTCCGCAGCTGACAAAAACAACTGCCACAACAGACAAAAGAATGATCTTAAAACTTTTCATATTTACTGATATTTTTAGTTTCTGACTGCAAAATAAATAAAAATAATCGAAACATGCAAATTTTAAGCATAAAAATAGAGGCATCCCCTTATGGAATGCCTCTATGAAAATTACTAATGATAATCTATTACTTATTCAAACCACGATTGTTAATCGTAGCGTTGAGCAGTCGGAGGTATACATGCATCTGTTCTTCATTAAGAACGTAACGCATCCATTTCACATCATTACTGATGGCACGATCGACAAGGGCCTTGCGATCATTCTTACCATACTCAGCAGCAAACATCAGCTCAGCGGCGAAAGTATGGTGAATATTCTCAACAGCCTCCTTCTGGTCGTCTGCCAGCTTCAGAGCGTCAGAGAGCTTATTCATATTGATATTCATCTCATAAGCCTCAATGTTGCTTACGTTAGCTGCGGTCTCACCTTCTGCAAATGCGGTTGTCATACTCAGCATTGCTACCATTGTCAAAATCATCTTTTTCATCTTGTTATCCTTTCCTTTCTTTTTACTCGGAGCGGTGTGTCAGACCGTCCTACTTTTTTAATTATGTTATCCTTACTTTAATCTTACTTTTTTCCTTTTGACGGTGCAAAGGTACGAAGTTTTTTGAAAGCAAACAAGCTTTTAGACATAATTGTGTGCGAACACAGATCTTTTATTGATACAGGTCAACCAAATGAAGAATTCTTGATAAATATCTATCAACTATTGACTTTAATCCTTATTTATTTGGTATTTCGCCCGTTTATTCGTACCTTTGCAGCCGTTATACATTATTATATATAGAAGAATGGACAAAGTACAGAACAAATTCATGTCGGTGGTATATCAGTTATACACCGTAACCGACGGAGAGAATACATTAGAAGAGCAGACCGGCGATGATCGTCCTTTTGAGTTTATCACAGGATTCGGAGTTGCTCTCGATGCTTTCGAGCAGCAAGTAATGAAGCAGGAGAAAGGCTCTGCCTTCGACTTTATCCTTCAGCCTGCAGAGGCTTTCGGAGAATATGATCCAGAGGGTGTGCACAAACTGAAGCGTGATGTATTCATGATTAACGGACATTTCGACCACGAAAATATCTTCGAAGGAGCCGTCATCACTCTGATGGACAATGAAGACCACCAGTTCATGGCAAAAGTGAAGAAGGTTGAAGAAGACGGCGTAACTATTGACACCAACCACCCTCTCGCTGGTAAGACCCTGAATTTCAAGGGCACAGTGATTGAGAACCGCGACGCCACTGAGGAAGAAGTCCAGCACTTGATTAAGCACCTTACTGGCGGTTGCAGCGGATGCGGACACCACCACGGCGAAGGCGAATGTGGCGGATGTGGCGAAGATGGATGTGGTGGGCATCATCATGACCACGGCGAAGGTTGCGGATGTGGCCATTGTCATTAAATAGTTTACAGCCAACGACAAAACACTATCTCAGGAGATGAATACATTCGGCAACATATTTAGATTGACAACGTTTGGTGAAAGCCATGGTGAAGCCATCGGAGGCGTCATTGACGGCATGCCTGCTGGAATTGACATTGATATTGACTTTATCCAGCATGAACTGAACCGTCGCCGACCAGGCCAAAGTAAGATAACCACTTCGCGACAAGAGCCTGATCAGGTAGAACTGCTCAGTGGTGTCTTTGAGGGAAAATCAACAGGCTGTCCTATCGGTTTTATTGTACGCAACACCAATCAGCACTCACAGGACTATGAGAATATGCGTTGTCTGTTTCGTCCCTCACACGCAGATTTCACCTATTACAATAAATATGGTACACGAGATCATCGTGGTGGCGGACGTTCATCAGCCCGAATCACCATTAGTCGATGTGTTGGCGGAGCTATGGCAAAACTGGTACTCCGCCAGTTAGGCATCTCCATTCAAGCCTATACCTCACAAGTTGGCTCTATTGCTCTTGAACGGGATTATCATCTATATGACCTCTCTCTGACAGAGACAAACGCTGTGCGCTGTCCTGATCCAGAGAAAGCCAAACAGATGGAAGAACTGATTAGTCAGATGAAAACCGAGGGCGACACCATCGGAGGGATTATCACATGTGTCATCAAGGGCTGTCCTGTAGGCTTAGGCGAACCTGAATTCGGAAAGTTACATGCAGCTCTGGGATCTGCTATGCTCAGTATTAATGCCGTCAAGGGATTTGAATACGGCGAAGGATTCGATGGAGTAACGGCTCGCGGTTCTGAACAAAACGACATATTCTGCTCTGAGGATGGTAAGATTTCTACCAAGACCAACCATAGTGGAGGTATTCAGGGAGGCATCTCAAACGGACAAGACATCTATTTCCGGGTGGCCTTCAAACCTGTCGCCACAATTCTTACAGAACAAGAAACTGTAGACATAGAAGGAAATACCACCACTTTGACTGCTAAAGGGCGGCATGACCCTTGTGTTTTGCCAAGAGCAGTACCAATAGTCGAGTCAATGGCTGCTATGACGATTTTAGACCATTATTTACGGAAAAACGCAGCTATTTTATAGAAATAGTGTTTATTATGTAAAATAATGCAAAAAACATTTGGTACATTAAAAAAGTTATTGTACCTTTGCAACTGCATTCGCGGGATTTGTGAAAATCCTGAAATGCTTTAGTTAAGTCTAGTTTAGTTTTTGTGTTGGTTGAGGGCTGGCAATTGCCAGCCCTCAAATTTTATACGATTAACAGAAAAAAAATCGGTGCGATTAACTGATCGCACCGATTATTTCTTGTACTGATTGGCAGCCATGCCGATCAAGCCAATCATTAATGCCGTCCCGTACTTTGATTGTGACTGCAGGATCAAGGAAATTAGCTGTTCCAATCTCTATGGCCGTAGCACCAGCCATCAAGAACTCGATGGCATCCTGAGCCGTACAAATACCTCCCAACCCTACAACAGGAATCTTCACAGCCTTAGCCACCTGCCAAACCATGCGTAAGGCAACGGGTTTAACGGCAGGGCCGCTTAGTCCTCCAGTATTAATACTAAGAAGAGTTCTGCGCTTCTCAATGTCAATTGCCATACCCATCAGTGTATTGATGAGCGATACGCTATCAGCTCCCTCAGCTTCTACGGCACGGGCAATCTCTGCGATATCCGTCACATTGGGAGACAGTTTTACAATCAGTGTCTTATGATAGCGTTCACGAACAGCTTTTACCACACTAGAAGCACCTGCACACGTAACACCAAAGGCCATACCACCATCCTTTACGTTCGGACAGGAAATATTTAATTCGATTGCAGGAATATTCTCCAATGCATCAATACGGGCAGCACACTCTGCATAATCTTCAGGCGACGACCCACTGACATTAACAATCATATTGGTATCGATATCCTTAATCTGAGGATAAATATGCTCACAGAAATAATCGACTCCTTTATTCTGAAGGCCCACACAATTAAGCATACCACTAGCCGTTTCAGCCATACGAGGATAGTCATTGCCGTCACGAGGCATCAGCGTCGTACCCTTCACAATTATGCCACCAATACCATCAAGAGGCATGAAATCTGAAAATTCCACACCATAGCCAAAAGTGCCTGATGCTGTCATTACCGGATTCTTCAGCGAAAGATCGCCAATCTTCACATTCAGTCTTGCCATAAAAGTTTCTTTATATTAAATACTGGTCCATCCTTACAAACGCACAAATTTCCCTCTGTGGTCTTCTCAACACAACACAGGCATGCTCCAAGACCACAAGCCATCAGATTTTCAAGTGATACCTCACAGTCGATACCATTCTCACGGGCGAAACGGGCCACTGCCTTCATCATAGGCGTAGGGCCACAAGTACTGATACGATCGAAACACTCCTGCTGAAGCAAGGAATGATTGGTTACAAAGCCTTTCTCACCTTCACTTCCATCTTCAGTAGTCACGTATACGCGCCCGTACCTTCTAAATATGTCAAGCATCAGCAGATCCTTAGCAGAACGGGCACCAAGAAGAAAAGTCGGTTCTACACCCGATTCTTTCATCTTTGCTCCCATATAGAGAAGAGGAGCTACACCAACGCCACCGCCTATAAGGAGCACCTTTTCTTCTTTACAAGCTGGAGAAAAACCATTACCTAAAGGAAGTACGCAGTTTAGTGTCTCACCCGCCTTCAGTTGAGCCAGCCTACGTGTACCATCACCAATAGTAGCCACTAGAAGCCAAAGTTCATTCTGTTCACGATCAACAAAATTAATGGAAATAGGACGACGAAGGAACGTTGTGGAAGAGCCTTCAATTTGAACCTCTACGAACTGTCCTGGCAACATCTCCGGTAATGGGTGCTTGTCAGTTAGCTTAATCAGCACATAGCGCTCATGAAGCTGCTCTACAGACTTAACCGTCAAGTCTAAAATAAACTTTTTCATATATAAATATGTACCTTTGTAACAATGATGCTGCAAAGGTACAAATAAGTGAGAAAAATACCAAATATATTTGGATCCTTATTTCTTAGCAGGGACAAAAGTTTCCCATGTCTGATCATCATAAAATACTCGAATCTCCATGACACGTCTTTGCGGTTTGTCAACTATTTTAACTTCTTCTCTTACAATTTCTGGCCGTGTAGATTTTACACCATTAAAATTTGATAGCGATTGACCATTATTTTGTGGGGTAGGAGATGCGGTATGATCGAAATCAAGCATCGGAGAATCTGGAAAAAGAGACTCAGATACAGGTGTTGGAGAGCTAGTAACCATACCTTGAGGCTTGACAAACATCTCTCCAGAACCAAAAATCAACCAATCAGTACTGATGTCTGGAATTTTCTTTTTGAGAGCTTCCACCACATTCATGGTAGGGCGGGTGCGACCATTAAAGATACTACTAAGAGTGGCAGGGGCCAATCCAATATAGTCGGCGAACTCTTGCTGAGTCATTCTCTGAGACTCCATAATTTGTCTAATACGATCCTTCATTCTATATCTTTAGGCGTTTAAGGGGTCAAAAGACCCATTTTTCTTTCAGTTTACAAAGGTAAAGTAAATTTTTGAAATAAACAACAATTATGAAGAAAATTTTGATTTTTAAACTATTGGTTTGCGTTTTTATATTTATAAATCTATAATACTAAAGGATTGATATTTGATTATGGAATTACGAATCAAAATTTAAAGAGCTAAATTATCAAAAAGGAATAATTAAGAGAATGAAACGCAAATAACTGGGTATAAATAAGGTATTTACATAATTTTATGTATTTAAGAAACAATTATGCAGATTTTTATCCTCAAAAAGCATATAATATGTGCTAAATTCCCTTATTTAATTCATAAGATGCTGAATATTAGTTATTTATTATTGTATAAGGAGAAGTGTATATTTATGAATTTAAATATTTGAATGCCAATATTTGCATTTACAAACCAAAACAATATATAAGCATACATGTTTATATAAACGTAAACATTAAATTAAGAATGTGAAAAATACATTATTTCGGTTTTAAATTACAAACGCAAATTCAGCATTGAAAACACAAAAGAATGTTAATGCCAAATTAAACGGGTGATATAAAGTCTAATTTTGCCATTTTTCCCGTATTCAGAACAACTGGATAGAATGGTGCGAAAAACGCGAGTTTTGAAGGGGTGAAAATCGTGCAAAACCCTTGATTTATGGGCATTTACGCATAAAAAAAACGCTCACGAAAAGCGCTATTTTAGGAAATTCTAGAAGTAGAAAAGTCGATTTTTTAGTGCAGAATGTAAAAAATCAGTTCCTTCATAAGCTCTCCAGGAGGAGTATTAGGGTTATCTAAGCCCTTACTTTTGGCATCTATTTCACGTATCTTGGTAATTATCTGCATCACTTTCATTCCTGAGTAATTTTTCATCCCCTTCATGTAGTCCTTGGCAGCCCATGGTGATCTTAATTCTAACCATTCTGCTACCCCTTCCTGACTCTTATTATTTGGAGCATAATAGGAGATCATTAAATTCTGGAAGAAATTAAAGAGCATTGGGAGAAATGAATAGATACTACCAGCCTTCGGATTTTCGTCAAAATATTTTATTATCTGATTTGCCTTATAAACATCTCGGTTTACAATAGCGTCACGAAGCTCAAAACCATTAAACTCTTTACTCACTCCTATCTGATCCTCAACAACCTGTGGAGTCACTCTCCTATCCTGTTCTGGCAGAGATAGAATAACCTTATCCAACTCTCCAGTCAGTCTGCTCAAATCTGCGCCAATATTATCAGCAATCATTTGAGTCGATTTAGGATCGATGCTCACCTGACGTTTTCTCAGATAATTCTCGATAAAGACAGGAAGGTCGCGATCTCGCAGCTTTTTACTTTCAAAAAGTATACCCGTAGCTGTGATAGCCTTTACGTATTCTTTCTTTCGTCCGTCAATCGTACCATTTTTATGGCACATCACCAGAATTGTAGAAGCCATTGGAGCCTTGAAATACTTCTCCAAAGCATCTGTGTTCTTCACGTTCTGTGCCTCTTTCACAATAAGTACCTGATATTCTGACATCATGGGATAACGACGCGCAGCATCAGCTATCTGCGAAGCCGTCACATCAGACCCGAAAAGAACAGTCTGATTGAAATCGCGCTCCTCGGGTTGCAGTACATGTTCAGCTATATAATCGGCAATCTTATCTATATAGTAAGGCTCATCGCCCATCAGATAATAGACGGGTGCGAACTTCCGCGCTTCCAAATCACGCATGATACTATCAAAAGTGACACTTTTTGCCTCTGCCATGATGGTAATTCATTTTTTATTTGTACTTTTGCGGGTACAAAGTTACAAAAATGTTTCGATTAAACCTACCACCATACCCCATAAAAATCACGAATAAGGGGAACAAACAGATGATTTTCGACTTTCTACGTCGGAAATACGTGACACTGACCCCTGAAGAATGGGTGAGACAGCATTTTGTGCATTTTCTTATAGAACAGAAAGGCTATCCCAAAGGACTTCTGGGCAACGAGATTGAACTGCGTCTAGGTGAGAAGCGCCTTCGCTGTGACTCCATATTATATAATAAGGTGGCGATGCCTCAGATGATTATTGAGTACAAAGCCCCAACCATAAAAATTCAGCAGAAGACTTTCGACCAAATATCGGTCTACAATCTTCTGCTGAAAGTGGATTATCTGATAGTCAGTAACGGACTGCAGCACTATTGTTGCAAGATGGATTATCTCAATCAGAAATACTATTTTCTAGAGGATATTCCAGACTATCAAAACCTTTAACATTTACTCCATATCGTTTGCATCAGTTGTCTTCTTCGACGAAGCAGACTTACGAATGGCGCGCTTGCGAGTCTTCTTCTCCTCGCTTGATGTCTTGTCAATCTTTACACCCGCCAGTTCTGGGTCGATCATGATGCGACCACAGTACTCACAAACGATAACCTTCTTGTGCATCTTGATGTCGAGTTGGCGCTGGGGCGGAATCTTATTGAAGCAACCACCACAGGCATCACGCTGAACGTATACAATACCAAGACCATTGCGTGCATTCTTACGGATGCGCTTGAAAGAAGTCAACAAACGGCTCTCGATTTTTGATTCGAGGTCCTTTACTTTCTCTTTCAGTTTTTCCTCTTCTGCACGAGTCTCAGCCATGATCTCGTCGAGTTCATTTTTCTTCACCTCAAGATCACCCTGACGCTCCTTGATAACCTCTTCGTTAGAAGCTAACTCATTCTGCTTCTCCTGAATACGGGTATTGGCCTCGCGAATCTTCTTGTTACAGAGTTCAATCTCTAGTGTCTGGAATTCAATTTCCTTTGACAGCGTGTCATACTCACGGTTGTTCTTCACCTCGTCCAACTGGCTCTTATAGCGAGCCACGCTTGCCTCAGCATCAGCGATCTCGCCCTTCTTCTGAGTAATGGCAGCTTGGAACTCATTGATGTCGCTCTTGATCTTTTCAATACGAGTGGTCAGACCTTCGATTTCATCTTCCAGGTCCTGTACTTCGAGAGGCAGTTCACCTCTCAGCGCTCTTTTCTCATCAATTGCAGAGAGAGCCGACTGAAGCTGATATAGGGTCTTCAGTTTCTCTTCTACTGACAAATCTGTAGGATCTTTCTTTGCCATAATTTTACTATATTAGATATACAATATTGGATTCGTACAAGTCTCAGCAATATATGTCTTTACGCCTGGGCATTCCTTCTGTATAATCTCCTCGAACACCTCAGCCGTATACTGTTCGCTCTGATAATGGCCGATGACGCAAATCTGTATCAGCTGCTCATAGCCGAAGTACTGGTGATAGTGCATCTCGCCCGTGATAAAGGCGTCGGCTCCTGCTTTCACGGCTTCATCGAGCAAGAAATCACCTGCCCCGCCACAGATAGCAACCTTTTTGACAGGGCGACGGAGCAGTTCGTTGCACATGGCGCACTCCACTCCAAAGGTTTTCTTTACCTGAATGATGAAATCGTCGGCAGCCTGAGGTTCTGGCAGTTCGCCTGTCACGCCACTCCCTGCCTCGATACCATCTACGCTTTTCTGAGCGAAGAAACCAACGTTCTTCAGTCCCAGTTTCTGAGCGATGCGGAAGTTAACACCCCCACGTGCATTGTCCATGTTGGTGTGCATCGAAACGACAGTGATGCCATTCATTATGGCCTTTCTCACCGTGCGCTGCACATCCGTCAAGTCGCTGATTGTCTTCAGGCCGCGGAAGAGCAAAGGATGATGGGATACAATGAGATTGCACCCCTTCGCGATGGCCTCGTCGACAATACGTTCGTTGACGTCCAAACACAATAATGCCCCTGAAACCTCCGTCTCTGTCAGTCCAACCTGCAAGCCAGCATTATCCCAACTTTCCTGCAAGGGCAGAGGCGCGAAACGTTCAAGGGCGCTCAGCACTTCTTTTATTTTCACGCTGCAAAGGTACAACAAAAAGCCGAGACAGCGCCCCGGCTTACCAATTTATTAAACGTTTTTAACTCTTTACCAATCACTTAGCTTAGCCTGAGCCTCTACCTTCGCCTCTGTCTGATCGTCAAGGGAAGGGAAAAAGTCGATACCCGTCAGGCGTTCTATTTCGTCGACAGAGCGCACCGCCTCAACCATTTTCTGCTTCACGCCCTCGTTGCGATAAACGAAGCCAATGGCTTTCACCCTGCCCTGGCGACAAAGCACCACCTTGAAAAAGGCCTCAGGCACGCGCACCTTATTCTTTCCTATCGTCTTCCATTCACCTTTCGAGCTGTAAAGCGGTCCGCACACAATGTCGATGGCGCCGTATTTCCTCGCCCAATCGCGACAAAGTATCTCGAGATCGTTCCACTCATACTTATTGAGCCCGTGATTCTGCGGACAGATGTTCGTAAACAGGAACGACTGCGCCATCGCCTGCTTGTCCCACTTATTATCGCCAGCAGGACACATATGTCCCCTGTCGTAGCGCGAGTTATAGTAGTCCATATTCGTGGCGCGACGTCCTTTGGCGATATCTTCATCCTCGGTAAACACCTCCTGTTTGCGCTGATGTGAGCCATAGGTATGTGCTTTCGTCAGATGCCATGCCACCCAGTTGGGCGTCTTCGTCTGTTCATTGTACGACGTGGTGTAGCCCACACGCTGAAGGATCCGCTCAGGGCGGTCCTTCAGTTTGGCGGGCAGCTCATATTTCACGATACCCTGCCCCTGACAAGCCGTAAAGCTTACCATCAGAGCCAGCATCAATATTATGTTTCTTCTCTTTCGCATTGCCTGTTATCAGAAGTTCTTGCGGACGCCTTGCCATTCTGGGAACTTCAGCTTCAGATAGTCATCATCGAGGAAGAGAGCCGACTGACCAACAAGTCCCTTCAACTGCCAGTCGAGCCACTTCACGACAGCCTTGGCATAATTGCCGCCAAACTTCTCGTAGTAAGTGCCGCTGTGGCCGTCCTTCGAGTTAAGCATCACCACAGGTATGTTATCAGCTATACGCTCATAGTCTTTCTGGGCATTGACATATGCGATGTCGCCAGGACCACCAATCATATAGAACATGGGCTGATGCAGATTCTTCAGATTCTCCTTCGTAGAACCCATCATCTCCATATCGCCAATACCTGAGTTAAGCATCACGCAGGTCTTGATACGGGGGTCATATGCCACGCCCAATACTTGAGCGCCACCACACGACTGCCCCATGGCAGCCACGCGCTGCAAATCGAGGCAATGATAGTACTCTGAGCCTTGAGCAGCATTCTGCTCTGTCAGCCAGTCGAGCACCTCAAGCAGCATTTTGGGATATGTGCGGAACTGTGGAGCTGCGGGCTGCTGTTTCCTGGCTTTCTTGGCGGCCTTGGCAGCCAGCTCGCGCTGACGGGCCTGCTCCTCCTGACGGGCCTTCAACTCCTCAGGCGTCAGAGGCAGGATCTTCTCACCATTGGCCATCACCACCTCACCTTTTGTTTCAGGATAGGCCGACTTGAGCACGCCACGCCACTGGGCCATCACATCTTCCTCATCATAGGGACCGATAGCTGCAGCCACATAACCATAAGAGGCCACCTCGCTGAGCAACAGACGCATCTCGACGTTGTTATTGAAGCAGGCGCCGTTGGCATATACAATCACAGGCAGGGCACCCTGACGGGCCACCACATCCTTCAGGTTCTGGGGACGATAAACGGTGAAGCCTGGGCATGAAGCGTCGCCTACAACCTCAGACTTGAAAGGACCTGTACCGCCCTCCTCTACCACTTGCTTCTGAACGGTCTGAGCATCCATCAGCCCCACACTCATAGCGATCATCATCGCTGATAAAAAAAGTTTCTTCATTTTCGTAATATTTTAATTCAGTTTTTTTATTGGGTTTATAATTAATTCGTTTAGTCTGCAAAGTTACTAATAAGCAAACAAATATCCAAATAATATCTGTTTTTTTTTGAGCAAGCTCCCACTTCGAGCGCAACTCGACATTTCCGAGCAGGATAATCCTCCGATGCGAAAACTCCAGACAAAGCAACGCTCATAACTCGCGCAAAAGTCAGAAAGCAATCAATCGGTCGCAAATACGCGAGTTTTGAGCTGTTTTGTATCTGCCTGAATACATGGCTGTTACAAAATATTGTCAGGATATCATACTGGGAAAACCCTTAAAATGCCCGATTTTCGACCTTTTTTCGCCCTCAAAAGCCACAGCTTTAGACCGACTAAAGTGGGACTTTACTCCGAGCAAACCCCTACTTTACTTACTTGAAACTCCTACTTAGTCGTAATATAACTCCAAAACGCCCTAAAAAGCCTCCCAATTTCTCTAGATTAAGAAAACTGGGAGGTACTTTTTCTGACATATATTCTTTACAATCTGCTATATGTTTTCGTTAAAAGGCCACACCTTCTTATCTGTCAAGAGAATGGTGAGTCCCAAGACAAGCACGGAAGCAGAGATGCAACCTATCGTCATAAAGAGCATCATCGCGAAAGCGTTGACAGGAGTGAGACCGCCCAACAGCAGACCCACCAGCAGCAAAGGCATTGAGGCGAGAGCGAGCTGGGAGAGATTTACCATCGTGGGCTGAACAACAGCCAACAGAGCGCTACGCATAAAGGGCTGGAGAGCCTTAAAATGGGGAGTACCATTGCCACGTAGGAACTCGTAGTGCTCTTTATCTGTTTGGATGGCAGAGAGATAGGTACTGAGTCCACGAACAAGCATCGAGACAGAGTGGCCCATCAGAAGCGCCATCACGGGAACGAACCAACGGACATCGAAAGCTTTAACGGGCAGAACGACAGTCAACAGCCACATGCCTACCAGAAAAACACCTAGGAACAGGCCTAATGCTACAGCAGGCAGCATAGCCCTACCCTTCTGCTCACATCGTTTCAGCACGAGCCACGATCCTCCCAAGGCCATTGCCACAAGCCAAGCCATAGACAACCAGACGCTGTCGACCCTTATCAGTACCCACACCAGAAGGCAGAGCGCCAGCAACTGAACTGTCATACGACCAACAACCATCAGAAATCTGACAAGTTTCTTGGGCTCAAAAAAATAGAGCGCCCCAGCAGGAATCAGCAACAGCAGAAGGGCGAGAAAAGTATGTAATATCAATATCTTCATTATTTATATAGGTCTTATAATCTTACAATCATATCTGCATATTCTATCATCTGAGGATGACGGCTTGCAACGAGCACCGTCTTGCCCATCGCTGCCTGCGCCTTTAGCAGTTGAATCATACGCATCGACAGTTCTGGCGTAAGAAGGGCCGTTGGTTCGTCAGCTATCACAATAGGCTTATTCTCTGCGTCTCTCAGCGTCTGTTCTGCCAGCAGCATGATTTCTTCTGCGCTAAGAGGTTTTGGAGCAATAGCTTTGTCTGCTGAAGGCAAGACGGCGTTCCAAACGGCATATTCGTCTGCGGTTTGCTCTTCAACAGGCTCAGATTCCGTGATAGCATGCGCCAGAAGCTGCATCTGCTGGGGCAGATAGACCATCATCTTGCGGAAGGCATGGGCAGACAAGACTGTCAACAGCTCACCATCGACGCTCACAAAGCCCTCTTTTACTGGCTGAAAGCCCATCAGCGCACGCAGCAACGTAGTCTTGCCAGAACCCTCAGGCCCTGTGACACAGGTCAGCTCGCCATCTTTGGCAATCAGCGAAAGCCGTTCCACCAGCACTCGCTCGCCCACTTCGATTGTGGCATCCTTAAATTCCAGCATGCTTAATATTTTCTGCAAAGATACACATTTTTCACTATTCACTATCTACTATTCACCAAAAAAGTTGTACCTTTGCACCAAATTAATGACAATGGACGTAAAAGCCGATACAAAGAAGTGGCGCTTACCAGCAGAATGGGAGCCTCAGTGGGGTGTGCAGCTTACTTGGCCGCACGCAGGAACAGACTGGGCTCCGATGCTCGAAGAGATAACAGCCACCTACAAGGAGATGGCCTGCGAGATTGAAAAACGCGAAGAACTGCTAATTGTCGGTGAACCATCTAACGACACTTGGGCTAGAGATCACGGGTTCATCACCCTCGTTGATGACGAAGGCCACGCCCGTCTGCTAGACTTCTGCTTTAACGGCTGGGGCGAGAAGTTCGCCGCTGAACTAGACAACGCCATCAATCGCAGACTTTATGACGAAGGAAAACTGAAAGGCGAATATGTGGACTGTCTCGACTTCGTGCTCGAAGGCGGTTCTATTGAGAGCGACGGCAAGGGTACGGTGTTCACCACTACGGGCTGTCTGCTGGCACCTCATCGCAACCAACCTCTTAGCAAAGAACAGATAGAAGAGCGATTGAAACGTGAACTCCACGCAGAACGCATACTCTGGATAGACTACGGCAACCTGACGGGCGACGACACCGACGGGCATATCGATACATTAGTACGCATCTGTCCAAAAGACACCTTATTATATATGGGGTGTGACGATCCTGACGACGAACAGTATGAGGACCTGAGACTGATGGAGGAACAACTGAAGACCTTCCGCACGCTTGAAGGCAAGCCATATCGTCTGATGAAACTGCCAATGCCCCGCCCTATCATCTTTGATGGCGAGAGACTGCCCGCCACGTATGCCAACTTCCTTGTAGTGAACGGAGCAGTGCTCTGTCCCACCTATGCACAGCCCGACCTCGATGCAGAGGCCCTTCGGGTGATCAGCCAGGCATTCCCTGACAGAGAGATTGTGGGCATCGATTGTAGAAGTATCATTAAGCAGCATGGTTCGCTCCATTGCTGCACCATGCAATACCCCAAAATATGAAAGAACTGAAGATTGGATTTCTACAGCAGCACAACACGGCTGACACGCAGAATAACATACTGCGTCTTGCAGAAGGAGTTAGCGACCTTGCCAAGCGAGGCGCCCAGTTGATTGTATTGCAGGAACTGCACAACTCGCTCTACTTCTGTCAGACGGAGAGTGTTGACAATTTCGACTATGCAGAGCCCATCCCAGGCCCTTCTACCAAGCTCTTTGGCGAGATAGCCAAGCAGTTTGGGGTGGTTATCGTGACCTCGCTCTTCGAGAAACGGGCATCAGGGCTCTATCATAACACGGCTGTTGTCATTGAAAAAGACGGCTCGATAGCCGGCATTTATCGGAAGATGCACATTCCCGACGATCCAGCCTACTACGAGAAGTTCTACTTCACTCCTGGCGATTTGGGATTCCATCCTATACAGACCTCAGTTGGAAAACTGGGTGTACTTGTCTGTTGGGACCAGTGGTATCCGGAGGCAGCACGTCTGATGGCCCTACAGGGCGCCGACATGCTGATTTATCCCACAGCCATCGGCTATGAGTCGAGCGACACGCCCGAGGAACAGCAACGCCAGAGAATGGCTTGGCAGACAGTTCAGAGAGGACATGCCGTTGCTAACGGCCTGCCCGTCATTACCGTCAATCGTGTAGGCCATGAGCCCGATCCTTCTAGTCAGACAAACGGTATCCAGTTCTGGGGTACATCGTTCGTAGCAGGCCCTCAGGGCGAAATCATCTACGAAGCCTCTACCGATGAGGAAGAGAGTATCATCGTGGAACTCGACCTCGACCACTCAGAACAAGTACGTCGCTGGTGGCCATTCCTCCGCGACCGCCGCATCGACAAATACAGCGACATAACCCGCCGTTTTATAGACTGAAAAATTTAAGAATTAAATCATAATTATGAGCAATCAACTAAGATTCCAAGTTGTAGAAGAAGCTTTCAAAAAGAAGGCCCTTGAGGTGGCTACACCTTCTGAGCGCCCATCAGAATACTTCGGGAAATATGTATTCAACCGCCAGAAGATGTATAAATACCTGCCTGCTGATGTGTATAACAAGCTCATCGACGTTATAGACAATGGTGCCCGTCTAGACCGCAGTATTGCCGACGCCGTAGCTTTAGGTATGAAGCAGTGGGCACAGGAAATGGGAGTCACCCACTATACTCACTGGTTCCAGCCCTTAACGGAGGGAACGGCCGAAAAGCACGATGCCTTCGTGGAGCACGACGGAAAAGGCGGTATGGTAGAGAACTTCAGCGGAAAGTTGCTTGTTCAGCAAGAGCCCGATGCCTCATCATTCCCAAACGGCGGCATTCGTAATACCTTCGAGGCTAGAGGCTACTCTGCATGGGATCCGACATCGCCCGTATTCATTATCGACGACACACTCTGTATCCCAACGATTTTCATTTCATATACAGGCGAAGCACTCGATTATAAAGCCCCGCTTCTGCGTTCGCTCCACGCTGTAGGAAAGGCAGCGACCAACACTTGCAAGTATTTCTATGATGACGTCAAGAAGGTGCAGGTGAACCTAGGTTGGGAGCAAGAGTACTTCCTTGTTGACGAAGGTCTCTACTCTGCCCGTCCTGACCTAGTAATGACAGGTCGTACGCTAATGGGACACGAAAGCGCAAAGAACCAGCAGATGGATGACCACTACTTCGGCACAATACCTGATCGCGTACAGGCCTTTATGAAGGATCTGGAAATTCAGGCCTTGGAACTCGCCATCCCTTGTAAGACCAGACATAACGAGGTAGCTCCTAACCAATTTGAGCTCGCTCCAATTTTCGAAGAGTGTAATCTGGCCGTCGACCACAACATGCTGCTTATGTCGCTCATGAAACGTGTAGCCCGCAATCATGGTTTTCGCGTCTTGCTCCACGAAAAGCCCTTCGACGGCGTCAACGGCTCGGGTAAGCACAACAACTGGAGCCTATCTGCTGATAATGGTATCCTGCTCCATGCACCAGGCAAGACACCTGAAGAGAATCTGCGTTTCGTGACCTTCATCGTAGAAACCCTAATGGGTGTATATCGCCATAACGGACTGTTGAAAGCCTCCATCATGAGTGCAACTAATGCCCATCGTTTAGGGGGTAATGAAGCACCTCCATCCATCATCAGCAGTTTCCTTGGCAAACAGCTGACGGAGTTGCTTGACCACATCGAGCTCTCAGACAAGGAAGAACTCTTTGCGCTGAAAGGCAAGCAGGGCATGGAAATCGATATTCCACAGATTCCTGATCTGATTATCGATAACACCGATCGCAACCGCACATCGCCTTTTGCATTTACTGGCAATCGATTTGAGTTCCGTGCTCCAGGGTCTTCAGCCAACTGCGCCTCAGCCATGATTGCTCTGAACTCTGCAATGGCAGAGGCTCTAAACTCTTTCAATAAGCGAGTTGACAAGCGTATCGCTAAAGGCGAGAATAAATTGTCAGCCATCGTTGACGTGCTTCGCGAAGACATCAAGACATGTAAGCCCATACGTTTCGACGGCAACGGCTACAGTGATGAATGGATAAGAGAAGCTGCCCGTCGCGGACTTGATGTAGAGAAGTCATGTCCCAAAATCTTTGAGCACTATCTCGATGACTCAAGCATCAAGATGTTTGAATCGACAAAGGTGATGAACCGCAAGGAACTTGAGGCTCGCAACGAGGTAAAATGGGAGACATACGTGAAGACTGTACAGATTGAAGCTCGCGTCATGGGCGACATGTCGATGAATCATATTATCCCTGTATCTACTCATTACCAATCACAACTCATCAAGAACGTTCAGGGCATGAAAGACGTATTTCCTACTGATCAGGCTAATCGTCTCTCGGCACGTAACATGAAACTTATTCAGGAGATTGCAGAACGTACTGAACGCATTGAGCAACTTGTAGAAGACCTGACCGATGCTCGCCGAGTGGCTAACCGTATATACAACATACACGAACGTGCTATCTCATACCACGATACGGTATGTCCGAAAATGGATGCTATCCGCTATGAAATCGATCATCTAGAGATGATTGTAGAAGACGGACTCTGGTCACTCCCCAAATACCGTGAACTACTCTTCATCAGATAATAAGAAATCCCGCTCTTTTGGAGCGGGATTTCTTATTATATTAGAATACTATAGGTAATCCTATTCATATATCTTTCGATGGTTCTTATGAATGAAATAGTTAATCGTATAATCGAAAACTAACCATACACCTAAGTCAATCAGAAATATCCATGTACTTTCCAGATGCAACCATACGCCCAACATCGTCACAAGAACAATGAGCAGAGATGTCATAATGAGCACAGCCATGACCCAACGGGCACTTAATCCTGTACGAAGTAATTTATGATGTATATGATTCTTGTCTGGCAAGAACGGATTATGGTGATTCTTCATTCTTGCAATAACCACCCTTACTATATCAAACATAGGAAGAAGCATCGTTGAAAGACCGATAATCAGAATATCACGAGGGAACGCTTTGCCAGACTCACTTGCCATTGAGATCAGAAGGAAACTAACAAGATAGCCTAAAGTCAAGCTACCTGTATCACCCATAAATATCTTATGTCCTTTTTGTATGTTACCATAGACATTATAGACCCAGAAAGGCAACAGGATTCCCAACATACCAAAAGCAAACAAAATGAAAAGACATTGCCCTGTTACCGCAGCCGCCAAACCAAACGTACTAAGGGATATTGCACAAATGCCTGCAGCCAAACCATCAATACCATCAATCAAATTGATAGCGTTAGTAACATAAACAACTGCGAATACCGTTAACAAAATACCTATGCATGCTGGTATCTCATTTATCCAGAAAAGTCCTGCCAAATCGTGAATCCATACACCTGACAGAGGAAAGAGCAAAGCACATACAATCTGAACTAGGAACTTTGCTTTATACGTAACACCTATCAGATCATCAACGACACCCACAAGGAAGAGCATCATCATGCCAACAAAGAGCAAAACAAAACGGATAAACACGATATCAAGATGTACTATTTTATAAGGAATACCTAGCATCACCCAACAACCGACTATCAAGCAGACGCATATTAGGAGAATAGGCAGAAAAGTAATGCCTCCCAAACGCGGAACAGGCGTATCATGCATTTTGCGAAAGTCTGGGATATCAAATAACCGTTTACGGTGACTCAATATCAATACCCTTGGGATAAACAGCCATCCCAATACAGCCGACAGCAATAAAGGTGCTGCCACCGACAACAATGTCATCATCATATCATCCATTCCTGCTCTACCCAACTATCACGATTTTTATTCTTAAAATAACTAATCACCACTTGCAGCACAAGCCAGCAAGCTACGTTTCCTACCAACAACAAGGACAGGTTCCAGTCAAGCCATACACCTACAACATTCAACACGATAAAGAATGCCGATACCAGCAGAATGGTGATAAGGACATTAAACGGTCCCATTCCTCCCATCATCAGACGATGATGAATATGATTGTTGTCACGAGAAAATACACTACGATGATTTACCGTACGCATTACAGCAACGCGTAATACATCAAACATTGGAATCAGCAAAGTGCCAAAACACACCATAATTATACCTTCAGGCAGAGTATAACCGCCTTGACGACTTAGTGCTATCACGACAAAACTCAGCATATAGCCAATGGTCAAGCCACCAGTATCACCCAAATAGATGTTACGCCAACCGATACGCCAACCCATCACATTACGAAAAAAGAATGGGAATAGCATACCTACCATTGCTGAACAAATCATTAACAAAAATGGCATATCAGCAATCAGTGACAACGCCCCCAATACAGAAAAGGCTATCATAGCCATACCAGATGCTAGACCATCGACATCATCTAACATCGGAATTGCATTGGTAATAAACATCACTGTCATCACCGTTCCCAATAGGCCTATCCAATAGGGAAGTTCATAAATGCCCAACAAGCCATGCAAATCATCTAACCACAATCCCGATAATGGTATCAGCAATGCAGCCAAGAACTCAATAACCAACTTAGACACTAATGATACCCCTATAAGGTCATCCATCACCCCCAACAGATACATAGTTGTGAGCCCTGCTATAGCAAAAGTAAACTGTACAAATGTGTCTTCATCTTCGCCGGACAACAATGTACGCCAATCGAACATCAAACACGATACAGCCGCCAAGCCAACACTAACAACCAAAATAGGGAATAGCGACACACCACCTAAACGGGGTACATTTCGATGCCCTTTATCTGTATAGCGAGGGGGGAGGTTCAAATCCTTTTTCACACTAACCACCAAAATACGCGGTATGATATACATTGCTAAACCAATAGATAGTAGCAATGGAACAAAAAGTGATAGATATAACATTTAGTTCTTGATAAATTCGTGAAGTTTATATATATAACGAAGACTCAGTAGGAAAATGTTGGAGTGAACACCATGTGCGCGCAATGCGCGCAGATGTTCTTGCATAATCTTTTTACGACTACTAATACCCGCAGTTGAGACTCCTCCCGTACGCATGGTAACAAAGTCTTTCTTGATATATTTTATTTTGATACGATGGATGAATATCAGTCTTAGCAGATTCTCAAAATCCGCAGCAATACTATATGAAGTGTCAAAACACCCATACTTCTCATAAATAGACTTACTACAATAGAAAGAAGGGTGAGCTGGCATCAATCCAAAACGCATAAGAGGGCGACGAAAGACAGATGATGAATAGTAACGAACACACTTTGTCACATCGTCGCTCTTCACATAATGGATATCAGCATAAACTGCATCCTGTTCTCCCAACAAAAAATTTCCCGCAATGGTTTGAAGTACATCTACAGAGGTATAGAAATCATCAGAATTCAGAATGCCAATAATGTCACCTGTTGCCATAGAAAAGCCTTTGTTCATCGCATCATAAATGCCACGATCCGGTTCACTGACATATTTCATTTTTCCTTCAAACCTAGGCTCATATTCTTTTATGATATCTAATGTACCATCAGTCGAGGCGCCATCAACCACAATATATTCATAACCTTGCCATGTCTGGCGAAGGATACTCTCCATTGTGTCTCTTAAAGTAGCCTCACTATTATAAGTAGCTGTTATTATTGATATTTTCATAAATAAGGTGTCTGTCTTAACTATATATGTATCAAATCGCAGATTATATGCCATCTGAAGTCCAATTTCTGCCAAAAGGAATAAGGACTCGAGGCAGAGGCTGTAGAGGCATTATCGCCATGACGGTTATAATGCATCAATTTATCAGGGATAAAACAAACCGAATATTTGAATGCAGCCACATTACCAATCCATATATCGTGCATAGGAATATCAGCAGGAAACGGTAGAGAAGCTTCCAGAACATTTCTACGAAAAGCCATACAACAGCCAAGATAACCGTTTTTAAGCAGCAGATTATACCATTTCCCAGAACGGGTACGATTTACTGTATAGAAAGAATTACAGATAACATTATCATCAGCATCTACTATCATATTATCACTAACCACGCAATCATATTTCTGCAGATAGTTCATGGTAACAGCCACCTTTTCCGGCATCCAAACATCATCTTGATCTGCTAGGAAAATATACTCACCCTTTGCCTGTTCCAAAGCTCTCTCAAAATTCCAAATTGGAGAATGCCGATGAGCACCCTCAACCACCCGAAGTCGAGAATCATTTAAACGCTTCAAGATTGCCAAAGTGTTGTCTGTAGAGCCGTCATCAGCGATTACGATCTCATCCTCTGAACCTAACTGGTTCAAGATAGAAATTATTTGGCGTTCAATAAAGCGTTCACCATTATAAGTAGCAATGCATACTGATATCATTGATATTATTTTATCAAATATTTAATAAACATAAAACTCTTGGTGCGAACTGTCAAAGCCAAAGTATGTCTTAGCACCTCCACGTTCACCATTTTTTTTATATGGTGGTTCTTACGAGCAGCACGTGCACCCTCGATATAAAACTGATACCTCCTGAACAACTTGCCAGTCTCCGTCTCATCATTTGAAAAGGACTGATGAGCGACACTTCCTACCCTATAAAAGGTATCTGACACAAGCCCCAATCTGGAGAAAAAATCAAAATCTGCAAAATCAAGCCGAATGTCCTCATTATAACCTCCAACCTGTTCAAATGCCGATAACCGTATACAAGCACCACTGTTGACTGGCAGGTAGTCATCTAATTTGTAGACACCTTCCGAAAGTTTCTCCCAGCGTTTCCAACGGAATCCCCGACGAATCGGAGAAAAGGGCAGACTGCAAGCATAAAGAATCTGAGGAACAAACAGACTGATATCCGAATGGGCACTCAAAGCCATCTGTAATATGCTAATATAATCTGCTTCAAACTTCGTATCCTCATCTAACAATAACACTGCATCAATATCGCTCAAGTGTTTGGCGATCGATGCTCCATAGTTATAGGCAGCAGACACACCTCCGTTTTGAGAATCGTGATAGTAGCAGACCACATCACTCTCATAGCACTTATTCTGAGGCATCGGAGAATTCTCGTATAGCAACACTCTCAGTTTTGGGTAATGACTTAAGAGCGTATGATATACATTCGACTCATGAAAGTCAACATTATACAGAACTACTATCGGAAAGATATTCATCTTGTGAGAGTCTACAACAAATAACTAATGCCAATATAACCACTGTCATTCCTATGGGATTATTGACATACGAGTTAAAACATGACTGGAGGTATATCATAAGTGTTGCGGTCACCCAGAAATCAACAGTTTCCTTGAATCTAGCAGGAACAGACTTAGCCAATGAAAGAATCATGACCAACAGCGATCCCCAAAAAGCCAGGCCAAGAATTCCCTGCTTATGGAATATCTCCATATAAGCCACCTCCATGTGAACAGAACGCTCATCTACGCCATGACCAAAACCGTGACCAATAAATATAGACCATGGCGTCACTTCATCCATAACCTGATGGAAGGTCACAATACGGGTCACATCTGATTCTTCACGATTCTCCTGAAACATTTCCAAGAAAGAGAATAGGTCCATAACCTCAGCCACCTCGTATAACAAGAACAAAATCAATATTCCTGCTACAATTTTAGTCATATCTATATGATGAGTCTTGAGATAATATACTAACATCCCGAATGCCAATAGTACATAGAAGCCGCGTACATAGGTTAAGACGATTGCCAGAATCGTCAACGCCATCCAGATGTATTTTTTCTCTTTATAGAAACCCACTGCTGCTATCGGAAGAAATATGAATCCTTTATAGAAAATGGCACATCCAATTCCACGAAAAGAGAAAGAGTCATTCTGCAGAGTAATATATGCCACCTCATAGCTGACGATCCCCGTCACATCTGTCAGAAACAGATAGAACAGATAGAATATCGTCATAATTTTGCCAGCCAAAAGAAGTAGTTTGAATGCCCTATTCATCATCTTCTCGGTGGATAACACATAATAATAGAACAGAATTATATAGAAATATATTAGAGGTTTGATATCATCCATAATGGCCTCGTTCTCAGAGCCCATCATTAAAGCCCAGAAAAACGAGAAGACTAATACACCCGTAAACAATAGTAAAGACCAAAGAATGGCCTTGGGGAAATCATCTGACCTAATAACGAAGAATATACTGATTGTTACAGCAATCAGATAGTTTACCATTCTCATGGTCAAAAAGCCCGCCACTGGCAACAACTGTCCACTACCCATCAGGAAGAGTTCCATCAGGACAATGTAACAAAACACACGCAGATATCTATTATCAGTTATTTGCTTTTCTTCCATTTCTCTTTATGAAACCAATAAGATAATAGCACCAACGCATATTCAGAATTGGTGACAGCATCTTGCCAATCTTATATTCTTTACTGTTTAAGAGCGTCTGATACTCGTCGCTCTCTACAGGATTAAAAAAATAATTCGCATAAATATCCTTATGATTCTCCCAAATCTGCTGGCGAATACGAGCATACGCCTTGAATGAGTTGCGGTTTCTTGATTCATACTTCATTCTATAGAAGAAAAGATATTCATCAATACGGTGAACAATATCCTCCTCTTTCAAGAACGACAACCAGAAATCCCAATCCTCCAGTCCCTTAACCATCTTAGGGTTATAACCCATTGTTTTATCAAAGTCTCTTTTGCGGAATAAAGCCGTGCAAACTAAGACGTTTCGGCAAATCATACGCCGATAGTCGTACTCTGGCAATTCGTAGTTTGTGTTTTTTGCACCAAAAAGTCGGGTATTTGTACACACGACTTTTACCTCTGGATGCTGTTCTATATATCCAACCGTTTTTTCAAGATAGGTTTCCGCGATTTTATCATCTGCATCCAAAGGCAGGATATATTTACCACGACTCTGTCGGATAGCCGTATTACGAGCCACGCTTACACCTTCATTAAACTTATCAATATAATAGAATCGCGGATCATCCTCGCAGAATCCTTTCATCTTTACCAAGGAATCATCGGTAGAACCATCGTTAACTACAATACACTCAAAGTTTGAAAATGTCTGTTTACTGACACTTTCCAAAGTCTCCAGAATAAAACGTCCTTGATTAAAGCAAGGAACGATAACGGACACTAACGGTTTTTTGTTATTCTTACTTACTGGTTTACTCACAGACTAAATGACTCAGAGAAAATGAAATAATAATTTAAGATAAGGTATTGCCAAAGGCACGGGCACCAACAAGTGCAGATCACGAAGTTGCTTACGTATGTCCATACCATCCATCATAAAGCTCTGCCCCCACGACGTTTTCATCATTTGACGCTGCTCTGAGTAAAAGCTATGCAACAGTTCTGGAGCCTCTTTGTGAATTGAGTCCAATGTAATTATCTGAAAATTATGAATGAGGTTATGGACATCCTTACTGTTCTGCAACTGATGTAATACGGCGAAATTGCACATCTCTTTCAGTATGACATTAATGCAATGGCATCGACGCTCATGATTACGCTTCACAGTGATACTCCCCTCACGTATCTTATAAATATATGTCTCATAACCAACTGCATACAACGACTGTGCAAGACAGGCTATCTGAAAGCTCCATAATTCGTCTTCATGGATAATACCCTCACGGAAACGAAGGTTATGATGGTTCAAGAACTCAACCCTATACAACTTGTTTACTGAAAGCATATACCATTCCATTTTGCGATAGGCATTCAACACATCATTACCATAAAGCACGGTTCTATTCTTCAACAATAGGGGAGCCTTTGGCATATCAGAACCTGTAATTTTATAATCGCCGATAATCAGGTCATATGTATTCTCCTTCAATGGACCTACAAGCATACTGATACAGTCGGGTGTTATTTCATCATCACTGTCCAGAAAATAAACATAATCACCCGTCGCAGCATCGATGCCTGTGTTACGAGCCGCCGATAGTCCACGGTTCTTATCATGACGGACAATTCTGAAACTTACAGGTCCCTGATAACCATGCAACTTGTTTTCTGCTACTTGCATGCTGTTATCAGTTCCGCAATCATCAACCAAAATACACTCAAGATTGCCTTTCCATGTCTGGTTCATGACACTGTCAATACACTCCTCGATATAAGGAGCCACATTATATATAGGAATAACTATCGATACTTTCATCGTTTAGGCCAAGGAAAATTCAACAATCCGTTATTAAACTTCGTACCCAATATGCAATAATAGAAGTAATACAACTGAAAAAGCCAATCCGAATGATGGATTTTAAAATACGACGTAGAAAAGAAGTCCCATCGCATATGCCGGTATCTCACATCAATATCAATATTACTCTCATCGACCGAATATTTGCGATCAAGTACGAAGTAGGCATATTTAAGCGCCCCCAAACGCTCCTTAGCAGGAAGATCGGTATTGATGGCTGATACTAACTCATCACGGTTCTTCATGTGATAACATGCCCCTGTCATCTCATAGAAAGAACGTCCTACAAGAATTGACGGTTTTCCCCAATAGCTGGCCTCTACTCCTGTAGAAGAACCGAAGGTTATCACTTTGTCACACGCATCCATCAGCGCATAAGAGCTTACCTTACTATCTGGTGGGATGATGGTGATATTGGGGTGCTTCGACAAATTATAGAGATCCGTATGAGCCTTGTGGGTGACTCCTTTCAGATTCGGGTGTATTCTCAAATAAAAATGTATAGATGGCTTTGCATGCTCAAGCATAAATTCGATAGCTTCATACTGAGAAGTGAACAAATTTCCTTTTTGCCACTCATCACCTAATGCCGCTATCTCATCTTGCGAAGAGTTGTAAATAGCAATATTAGTCAATGACACATCAAAGCCCTCTGGCAACAAGTCCTTCTGCTGATCCTTTGTATAGACCCGCGTGTCAAAAACAAGAATTCCATTGCGCCGTTTCTCATAGAATGTCGAGGCTTTACGGGTCTTCTCTTCTAATGATTCTGGTGAGTTTTTCCACAAGTCCTCCACCATTCTGCCATAGAGTTCAATGTTCAACGGCCATTCACCTACGAACCTAATCTTCTTATATGGCTCAATATGTCCGCCAACACCTTCAAGAGAGACGAATTTTATACCCATAACCTTGGCAATGTCGTAGAACAGGCGATTCTCAAAGAGTCGACCATTATATATCAACACTTGATCGGGCTTTAACTCCGTTAACAGCTGATATACATAATCCACAAAATCACAGAGGTTATTAATCAAGGGAAGCGCCCACCTGATAAACCCCTCCCAGTTGGCCATATCCAGATCGCGAGTGATGTCATAATACATCGAAAGCACAGAACTACCGATTTCTACGCCTCGATATTTAAACACCCTAATAGACTCTGATTCTCCAAAATCCAGAGATCTGTCCTGATGTGCCATATCCTCATAATGAATGGGCATCATGTTCACGCCATCACCATACTTCTTCTTATATTGGTCATACATATAATGGCAGAACTTACAGATGCTGCGATGGCCACTCAAATTCATAAAGCAAGCAGACAATGCGCAATGGCAATAGCCCAGATAGACTGTATCGCCTTCTTTTTTACTCGTCAGGATATCATCAAGAATGATACCTGCATGAGGAGCCTCCAACGAACAAGAACTATAATAAAACTTCTTCATCTAAATATTTAAATCATACCAACTCGTTCAGCTTATACCGACGATAGAAAAAAGAAAGCACTCCAAACATTACGATAGTCAGAACCACTTTCTGCCAAATAGTCACATACATCAGTGTATTAGCTAATACAAGATCAATAATCATCATGAACAGAACAGCAAAGATCAACCTGCGATCACCAAGCCATTCTTTCACACTTTTTTTATAACTCTTCACAAAGAAAGGAATCATCAGCTGACTCCAATATGAAATAATCGTAGAATAAATAGCTACCCGATATCCCCATACGGGAATAAATGCCGCACACAAAACCAGATTCAGGACACCAGGAATAAATACCAGCCACAGCAACTGTATCGTATTTTTCTCAATAAACACAGGTGTACTCATAAACACATAGAACGAGAACACCACGTTAGCAAAACAAAGCAAACTGGCTATATGACACGACTGGGCCAGACTGGCGTTTCTAATCAGCAACGCATATATCTCGGGCATCCATACACAAATGCAGAATGTAGTAATCAGCGCCACTACCTGACATAGGAAATACAATTTACGATATGATGCAAAGTTCGAACTGCGATAGGCTGTCTGCATCTGAGGCACTAGTGCCGTCACCAGCGCAGAAGTAATCACTACGGCATAATCGCCCATGGTACTACCATGACTAAACAGTCCTATGTCATCATACGAGATGTTATACTGGCTCATCACGATACGGGCAGAACTTGTGAGAAGCACAAAGCCCAATGTGTGTGGCACCAACGGAAGAGCAATCTTCAGCATCTCTTTCACACGTTTTTTGTTCCTGTCAAGAATCGGACGGATGTCAAAATCGACCCATACGAACTTCACGAAGACCGTAAACGTGAAGATGACCGAAACGGTTCCTGCTGCAACAAGGCCCCAATACCCCAGACGGAGATAGTAAATCATCACAAAAGAGACTAACATCCCCATCACAGATCCCAACAGATTTGTAAAGACCAATGGCTTTGGATTCTCCCTTAATGGGAACAGATGCTGCGCTAAAAGTCCATTTGCCAGCAAAAAAATAGGCATTGATCCCATCAGACATAACACCAACTTACCCAATGAGACATTCATAGGTAGAGTGAACATCAGGATGCCCATGTTTAGCAAGCCAAACAAGCATGACGACAATAGGATAAGCATCAACACCCTACCCCAAACAAAATTGTAATGGTTGGGATACTCGTAATAGCTATTTGTCAAATGCACATGCAGACCTAATGGGGCTATAGACACAAACAGGCTTGTATATGATCCCATTACGCCATTTATACCATAATCATACGTTGTCAGAAACGGAGTCGTCAATGGAAGTATGACTATGCTCAGTAACATGGTCAACTTAGGTACTACACCGTAGTATATTGCGTTTGTAACAATCTTCTTTGTCGACATTCCTATTTGACTGATAATAATTGATGTGCCATCAACTTGTCTTTAATCGGGATAAGTTCATCAATGGGTATATTGAGAATATTGCTTATTCCAATCAAATCGTTTTTACCATCAGCGTATGCAATGAAATGCTGCATAACGCGTGCAGCATCATAAGTACCCTTCTGACTCACAGTGGGATACAAACCACGTTTACCCAACTGAGGCTCACACTTACACGTCATCTGGTAGTAATAGTTGTTCTCCAAGGCATTAATAACCTTCACCATCACCTCATAAGCTCCCTGCAGTCCCTTCGGACTAATCAGGTCCATATTATCCGCAGAAGTATGGTACTCAGGATATTCATGATACTTGCTGCGACAGAATGCACAAACTGGCAAATCAACACCAGCAGAGCCATATTGTCGCTCATCTGAAGCACGCTTCATGAATGTATAGCGGATATAGTTGGGATAGTGAAACTTCAGTACGTTCTCCAACACGCGATCGGTCAGCGTATTTTCATACTTGGTCGATACGTAAGAATAGGTGCGGTCGTCCCCCACGCAACTCAACACAAAGCCGGCCTTCACATGCCGCTGCATCATGTCCAGATTCCTACTCAAGTATGTGATTGAACCTATGGTCTCCGGAATAAACACGAAACGATAAGTATAGCGGTGCGATGGCAAACTTTGCAGATACTTGATTAGCGCTGTCTGCACACAAGGGCCCGAGAGTTCATTATTCGCCATTGAGGGATGGCAGAGGTAGGTAGAGAAGAAAATCTCATCCTCGGTCTCTCCTGACAGAATAAGTTCGCCATACGTCAGGCTCCCCTCTTTCAAGGTGCTATCGATACATACTTCGTACTCGTCATCGTTGAGTGTCTGCTTCTGACGCTCTGACATGCAGAAGCCCCACCTCTCTTTATAATATGATGTGACATAAGGAATCCAATCGGGCTGATCGGGCTGTGTATAAACATGCTCCAATAGTTCCTCGCGACTCACCATCCGATGAATGGGAACAGAGTAGCCTAACACATGCAGGTTACAATCTTTGAAGTCAACGATTGTTTCACCACGTTTATTCTTAATCCATCCACCATTGATATTCCACTCCTTGGGCACTGTCCAATCGAATACTTGTGTCCCCGAGGGCACCTCAAACACTTGTATCTCAGGCACCACTTCACGAATCATCTCCAACGACTGACGAAAGCCATTGCCTGTGATACTGCGACAGATAGGGAAAAGTTTCCCCGCCAAATCGTAAATTGCTTGTCCTACGTTTTTCACTTCCAATTAAATCGCATTTATGGCCGCATAGCAATTGCGCAGAGCCAGATGACGATGAATACTGAATCCATTCTTGTTCACACCATCCACATCGTGATATTTTCCCACATAGATACGATCACCATTATGGTCTGTGTCGCAACACCACACGAAATCATGATACCACAAATACGCTCCCGTCTGAAAATAATAGGCGAAAAAAGTATAAGCACAGAGAATGGCCGTTGGGAATATCATATGGTTCTTCAGCAATTCCTCTGGCATGACTGCACGTGATTCTTCTACCACTTGTTTCTTCACAAGATACCAACGTGCCTCCAAAGACTGGTCGATGAAGGATTCATGCATGTACCAGTCCTGATTATAGAAACAGGGTTCTGCCTCATCAGGATTAACGCCAAAAGCATCTCTCAACGTGCGAAGGGTTATCTTTTGCTTGCCGAAAGATGGTGTACCAAGCACCAAAAGATAGTCTTTTGCACACTTATTCAATATATCAAGCGGATAGTTAAACTCTGGAACTGTCAACTCCACATCTTCTCCAAACCGTTTGATAAACGGTCTCAACTCATCGGGTCCGATAAAATTGGCTCCAAACAACTGCTTTATCTGCTCAATTGTGTCTCTTTCCATTTCTGATAGTCAATCACTTCCTCAGCTGTGGCCAAATGTCCCATAGCCGAGTACCTTTCTATACGGTCTATTTCAGCCTGAAGACGATTAAAGCGGGTTCCCCAACCTTTATCTTCAAACCATTTCAAGTTTCTAGCTGGCGCATTATAGAGTGTAATGCCGCTCTTGGTGTCAAGCACCTCTCGAAGGAATGTCAGGTAGGCACGATACTGATGTTCATGCGATGCCACCAAAATCAGCTTTTTCCATCCATATTCTTGCGCCATGCGAACAACTTCTACAGCCTGTTCACGTGTGTTTAGCGATTTGTCTTCATGGATTATATCCTGTTCTGGCATGCCTTCTTTCAGCATCAAAGGCAAAATTTCTGAGAAGGGATAACTGCCATAATCATAATCAACGATATTACCACTGAACACGATTTTAGGCGCCATTCCTTGTTTATAAAGGCTCACCGCTTGGCGGAAACGGTCAAAGCCGTCGCCTTCAAGCAGGATAATGGCATCCGATGGCGTCAGACAGTCATTATCGACAATCGCTAAGATCTTTTCTCTGTCTGTTATCATCGATTAAATATCTTCCCAGAAGATGGGATCGTTGGCTGGAATATCCTTGTTTACGGCCTTGCCAATAATCGTATCTTTGAACTTGGGTGGAATACCCAATGCAGGACGAAGGACATCGATGTCTGCTTCTGTAATCACTTGTCCCTTCTTCAGCGCATTCTTAGCATACAGACAACGGCGCTGTACGAATACGGTCTCACTTTCCTCCGCCACAACTTCCTTTCGAGTGCTACCCATAGCACGTTCCACCTCACGGATTGAATCAACCATGAACTTAAACTCATTGGGTTCCATTGAGTGAGGATGATCAGGGCCCTTATCTTTCTTATTCAGAGTGAAGTGCTTCTCTATCACACGTCCACCTAGAACTACAGAAGCCAAAGCTACTACGTGGCCGGGCGAATGATCTGAATAACCTGTCAGACAATCATAGGCACTCTGATATGTTTTCAGCACATTCACATTGGCGCTGTCTATCTTCGAAGGATAGTTGGTAATACACTGCATCAGCACCAAATCCTTATTACCAGTCTTCTCAATGGTACGCACAGCCTCATCGATTTCCGACATAGTAGCATCGCCTGTAGCCAACATCACGGGCAATCCCTTACGAGCTGTATAATCAAGCATCTCAAGCCAAGTAATCTCACCAGAGCCAATCTTAATAAATGGCAGGTTCATGTCTGCACATAGATCGACAGCCTCCTTAAAATAGGGCGATGTAGAGAAGTCAATGCCCACATTCTTACAATAGTCGGCAATTTCCTGATGCCACTCTACAGGGAACTCTACATCCTTGAACACTTCACTTACCGTACGTCCCCAAGAGCCGTGTACACCATGAAGCGTCATCTTTGAGAATCCGCCTTCAGAAACGATGCTCTCGGCCTTGAAGGTTTGGAACTTGGCGCAATCAGCACCCGCCTCCTTGGCTGCATCAATCAGGCGCTTAGCCTTATCTAAACTACCATCGAAGTTACCTCCGATCTCAGCGATGAAATAGGTAGGATAATCCGGACCTATCATCCGGTTACCAATTTTGATGTTTTTGTTAAATGTCAGCATATCTTGTTACGTTTTTATCTTCTTTGAATTAAATCATTTTCTTTTTGTTCCACATCTTTGTTCAACTGCCACACTTCGGGATGAGCATCCAGATACTGATAGATCTTCTGGTTTGGAATAGGCTGCCCGTCATATAATTCATCATATACACACTGTGCCAGTTCGAAATCCTTATCTGTATCTACCGTCAGGCGATAGACACCTGACAACGACAGATGATAGGGAATTCTGTTCACCCTAAACAATTCCGGATGGAGATATAAGTAAGGTGTCACGTGCTCACGCTCGCGGTCTGACGAAGCCTTCAAATAGGCCTCATACAAACCCTTTGCGTAGAAAACCTCAGCTCCTGTACCCAAAGGTGCATCTTTCGACGACACATAGTCAAAGCCGGGCAAATTCTCGATCTGAGCATCCACCTGCTGCCAATCTACAAAGGGGTTATCGCTCGTGGCTCTAACCACAATCTCAGGCTCATAGGTTTTAATACAATTATAGAAGCGCTCTAGCACATTGTCTTCACTTCCTCGGAAACAGGGTATTCCCTTTTCCACGAGGAATGACTCTAGTGCGTCATTGTTTCTGCCTACAGGGATGGCAAACACGACCTTATCGATATTGCGACAAAGACTGAGTCTTTCGAACACATGCACCGCTATCGTTTTGCCCGTCTTGCCTAACTTCATGACCACCTTATCGGGAAGTCGTGAAGAGGTCAGGCGCGCTTGAACCACACATAGTGTCTTTACCATATTGTCCATCCTCCATCAACTTGAATGTTCTGGCCTACCACATATTTCGAGGCATCTGACGCCAAAAAAAGTACGGCACCACGCAGATCATCGGGATCGCCCAGACGATGCGAGGGATTCTTCTCTCTAAGTCGGTCAGCAAACACCTTATTCTCCTGGACCTTTGGTGATGGGAACGGACCTGGCGAGATGCTGTTTACCCTAATACCACGATTAATCAGATAGGTACCGAAATAGCGGGTCATCTGAATGACGCTCGCCTTACCAGCGCAATAGTTCACTGGAATGAGTGAAGACTCACAAGGGGCCTCGTATACAGCCAGATAAGGCGATACGATGCCATACATCGAGGCTATGTTTACGATAGAGCCACCTTCCTTCATATACGGCAGCACCTCACGGATGCACTTATATGTGCTACCCGCAATACCGTCAATACATTTCTCCCAGTCTTCATCTGTCAGGTCTTCCGACTTTTTGCCGATACCGGCATACTGAGCTGCATTGTTAATGAGCACGTCGATGCTTCCTGCCTCTTCAGCCACATAACGGAATGCCTCACGGATACTCACCGAGTCCATGATATTTATCTTCACGAAACGAAGCAATGTGTCTGTGCCGTATACCGACACGAACTTATCGTGACTCGTACCTGCCACATAGACCAATGCTCCTGCGTCAGACAGCGCAGCCACCATAGCCTTACCAAGATGCCCGCAACCACCTGTTACAACAGCTGTCTTTCCTTTCAGAGAGAATAAGTCAAGCGTATGCATACCTGTTCTGATTATTTCTTTTCCAAACCTAACAAGGGCTTCAACTCTCCTTCCTCATACAATATCCAGGTCGTTGTACAGAGAAAAACAAGAAGAACAAAGATCATAACGATGCGGCTACGCTTCGGACCAGCCTTCACTGGGGGAACCGTTGCATTCTGCAAGATGGTGAACGCAGGAGTATCCTCCTGCACTTTTGCCTTAGCTGCCAACAGTTGAGCACACAGGGCATTGTAGTTGTTGTATAGCAACTGCATCTCGTTCTCCAATTTGTTCTGCTTCAGACGAGCACTCTCCAACACCACATTCTGGTTAGAGTCCATAAAGTCGGCATATATATCACAGATACGTTCATACTTCACTTTAGCGTCTTTATGCAACGACTCTACATAGGCCAGATCGTGACGAGCCTTCTGCGTTCGGTAGTCTGTCAAGGCGCCCTGCAACCGGACTCTTACAGAGTCAGCTATCGTGGCAGCAACCAACGGATCCTGATCGGTCACTTTAATGGTTATCACGTCCGAGCGCTTTTCAATAGTACAATCAATACTACCACCGATGGCATTCATGATCGAACGCTGAGCACCAGTAAGACGGAACGGGTCTACCTTCTCCTTCTTCTCTGGTTCATCGGCTTTTTTCGACTTGAACAATCCGAAGAAAGCCTTTTGCGCTTCAGTCCACCAAGGCGATTTCTGCTCATTGTCCAGATAATCGTAATATGTCATCACGCGATCATCGCCGTCTTTCTGAACTTTGATATCGAACAAAGAAGTCTTGAAGGCCACAGAGCTCATCAATTCTGGATACAACGATGGCGTAATGGCATCGCCCGACTTTGATGATCCGCCGATATTCACACCGAATGAGTTGGCAATCGAGGCCAGAGCTCCCATACTACCACTCGAGGCCGTCTCAGGAGCAAGCATCACCTCTGCCCGATAATAATCAGGTAATCCCATTGTAACAAGACAGCCAACAATAAAAGCCGCAGGAAGCGTCTTATAATATAACTTCTTGCGTTTCTTCATCGCAGCCAGTATTTTCTGGGCGTTTGTCTTTTGCTCCTGCGAATCCAGGGCATTATTCTTCTGTTCTTCCATAAACATTTTGGATATAATGATAACTACTTTTTTCAGTCTTCAAGCGGAAAAAGAAAAGCCGCCGGCAAAAATGCGATGGCCACCGCCGCCACATTCTCAACCTGCACAACAACGCACTTATTCTTTTTTACGCGTTTAATCGTACCCTCTACACCAGCAAAGTCGCCTTCAACGACCTTCACCTTCTGCCCCGGCTTCCCTGCAAAATCCAGATTCTCCATATAGAACACACGGTCGTCGTTTACAGAGGCGACTTTTATAAAGTTGTCCATCTCTTTATCTGGCACTGTCAGCACATCCTTACGTAACACATTGTTCCGATTGTCAAGCACAGGCTTCATGATATAACGAAGCGATGTCAGTTCTCGACGCGTCATCTTCAATTCAGTAATATTCTGCTGACTGGAATGGACGAAAATCAGATTACTGATAGCGGGCTTTAATTCACGGTGGCGAGGATGTCTACCTTCAATATGTTTCCACTGCATAGGAATAAAACACTCTATACCAATAGAGTCGAGATACTCTTTCGCTTGAAGCTCACGCGAGTATGTCACTCGCATAGGAAACCAATGTATTTCTTCCGTTTTAAGCATGCAGAAACTATTTCAGAAAAAGACAAAGAAGGGGGACACCGCTTCCTTGCATGCGGCGCACAAACGATTCATTTCCATCAAGTACAGTATCCATATAGCACTGGCATTCAGCGACTTCTGAGTACCGAGACCACCCGCTCCATGTTCGGCTTAGCCATCCTTATAGGATGAAGTGGGTAGTTTTTCGGCACAAAGGTACAAAGAATTATCGACAATCATGCGAAAAAAAAGCATAAATTCATAAATTATCCAATAATATCTTCCGCCATTGTTTTAAGTCACTCGCCAGTCGATATCAGAAATATGTTTACACCAAGAGTTTTTTATAAGAAGTCAACAAAAAGACTACATAACAAAGTAGGCGTTTTTTCATATCAAAAACAGAGTTTTCCCCTAAGGAAAGCAGAAGTTTCCTCCGTGGAAAGTCTCACTTTACTCCAAGCAAACCTTTTTATACCATGACATTCGGAAGCCGATTTTTCCTAATCTTTAACCAACATTTTCAGTATGTGTGTAATAATATGTAATGTTTTTCTTGGAGCATTATGGTTTTTTCACTACTTTTGCAGCGTCCGGACAACTAATGAACAAATTGTTGAACCATTAAAAAAAAAAGAAAATGAAAAAAGTATTATTTATGGCGCTGACGGCCCTGTTCTGTTTCTCGACAGCGAGCGCACAGAAGACCGTAATAGCTCAAAAAGATCAGAAGGTATATGAATATGACAAGTTGGAAAAGCAGCCAGAATTTCCTGGAGGCACAAACGCCCTGTTCAGCTATCTTCAAAAGAACGTAAAATACCCTGCCGACGCTCAGAAGCAGAAAATAGAAGGCAATGTGGTCGTGAGCTTTGTAATTGAGGCTGATGGTTCTGTAGGCGAAGCGAAAGTTATAAAGGAAGCCTTCCCTTCACTTGACGCCGAAGCTCTCAGAATCGTGACGGCCATGCCTAGATGGAAGCCTGGCACGATTAACGGCCAACCAGTTAGAGTAAAATTCGCCTTCCCTGTGTCTTTCCGACTATAATGAAATATCTCATCTCTATATTCATCGCGCTATTTTTGGGGGCTTGCTCGCAAGAGCAGCCCCAAAGCGCTTTCTTGCTCGAGGCTGAGCAGATGATATCTCAGCATCCGGATTCTGTACTGAGAATGCTAAAACCATATTGGAACGACTCTACAATGACAGAGGCCGATCACGCATTGTTCGGGTTGCTCTATACTGAAGCACTACACCGCACAGGCCTGTCGACAGAGAGTGACTCGCTGATACTTGCCAGCAGACGATTCTATGAGCAGAGAGGCGACAAACCGAGAATGGCAAGAGCACTTCTTCATCACGCTATCGTACTCTATCGTCAGCAACACCCACACGAAGCTGTCCTGACGATGAAACGAGCAGAATTAATATCCAAAAATACGTACAATCCGGAATTCAAATGCTATCTGTATACAGTACTTGGAGACGTTAACGACAATGTAGGAAACTACCCACAGACGATAAGATACTACAAACTGGCACTTAAGACGGCAAAGCAAAGCCAAAACAAAGAGTGGAGAGTGAGAGCACTGAACAATATCGCACAGACTTTCGACGCACTGGGTGAAACCGATAGCTTGAAATACTACACAGAACAAGCCAAGCCTTACACACAAGGGATTGATGGTGAGATATATGCAACCTATTTGACCAACAAAGGTAGCTATCTGTTGCACAAGAACAAGCGCGACGAGGCCAAGAGCTTATTGTTGAGAGCCCAACAGAAAGCGCCATCAGACAGGGCTGCCAACCTATTGGCAAACATCTATCTGACAGAAAAAGACACAGTCAGCGCAGCCCTACAATGGTATCAGTTGGTAAATTCGTTCTCACCCGACGTGTGCATCAACTCGTACAGACAGCTGATAGACTATCTGACAGCCTGCGGAGAAACCAATTATGCAGCGGAGTACAGCAAACGACTGAATGAAGTATACCAAGAACTGTATCAGCGCAATGACGTTGCGAGTATCATAGCTCTGCAGACACAATTTGACAAGCAACAGAAGGAGCGGCACCAGTATCAGACCACCATAGCACTTCTATCGGCCATCATACTTCTGGTGCTTATTACAGGCACGCTTTTCTGGTACAATCGTAGGCGCATAGATCATCTGAACGCCATCTATCTGGAGAGTATGAAGAAATACGACCTGACACGTAAAGAACTCACCAAAGTGCGACGTCAACGAGAACATGAGATTAAAGAGAACTCGGAACAATTGAAGCCCATTGTCTCACGACTACATACGACGGCTTTAAAAGGCAAGCATGCTACTAATGAGGATTGGGACGAGTTGTCGCAATGCATGTACACGCTAAGCCCCAACCTCCAGCTATTGCTCTCGCCCCTGAACGCTAAAGAACAACACGTATGTCTGTTGATACGCCAAAACTTTCTACCTACGGAAATAGCTATTCTAACAATGTCATCACCCCAAACAATAACAAATATGCGCGTAAGACTGCTAAAAAAACTCTTCACAGAGATTGGTGGCGCAAAAGACTTCGACACAAAACTGAGAACTTTCGAGTAATTACAATGGCAATTCGAAGATAAAGCGACAGCCCTCAGTATATTCATCATCGAGGAAGAGGTCTCCTCCAAGATTCACTGCGTGACGTTTTGTCAGCGGAAGTCCCAAACCAAGTCCCTCTGTAAGATCATCAACCTTAGTGAAGAACTCGAACATAGCATCGCGATCAGCCTTTGCGATGCCTTTTCCCGTATCTTGGATAATAAAGCGCACAGTAGTATCTGTAGGCGACACGATAATCGTAATATGTTGGCCATCGGAATATTCTGCAGCATTGAAAAGCAGCTCACGTAAAGAGCGCAACAAGTACAATTCGCTAGTCTGAATTGTGAAAAGGTCTCCTACAAAAGTCTGGAGTTCCACATGTATATCAGGATAATGAAGATTGGTATAATAAATAGCCTTACGAGCCACTTCGTTACACGATACCATATCAGTCTGTAAGTCGTTGAGTTCTTCGGACCGACCAGTATCAGAACTGTCGATAAGCATCAGCACCATGCGTTTGAGGGCACGCGAGTTATGATTCATGGTGTCAATGATATTCTTTTGTTCCTCTGCCGACAAAACTGTAGCATTGTCTGAAGTATCGCTAAGCACCTGTGAAAAGCCCATGATGATGTTGAGTGGTGTACGTATCTGATGACTAACATTCTGAATGAAGACACTTTTCTGATGATCGGCTTCCACGGCCATGTCAGTAGCACGCGAAAGTTCTTCATTGAGAAGTCGGGCCTGCTCGTTAGCATAGCGCACACTACCCATATGGACATTGAGTGAATTGAGCATTGTGGCAAAGCTATTTTGTAGACGCCCCATGATGTCCGGGCGATGACTATGGGGAATATATACCTCCATATTACCCGATATGACTTCTTGCGTTTTTGAGAGTAGTTCATTAAGCGGATGAATAGCATGAGCGACAGTTCGGTTGCACAAAACAACAATAATGACCAATCCGATAATGAATAGAGGTATTACAATGAAATAGAAGAGACGGTGATATCCAGCCAACCCAACGCTTTCTGGACAGACAATGGCAAGACTCCAAAGAGTACCTGGTACGGGCTGATAACACACGAGTGTAGACTCTCCCTCTAAGTTAACAACCATGTGTCCCTCACATCCCTCAGTCATTTCATGCCCCAAGGCAATGATATCAGCATGACTACTGGGATTGGCATCTCTGAAAATTGTCTGATTGAAAAGGCGCGTTGAGTCGGGGTGAATCAGGTATCGGCCATTTTCATCGACCATCATGAAATAGGATTTGGGATAGGGTTTTAACTCATTCATAGTTCGAGCAAGACGCAACAGTGAGAGATCAGAAGAGATAACACCTATGCAAATACTGTCAGACCTATAGAGAGGACGCCCATACGAGGCCAGGGCACCTTTGAGAACGACGTCAAGCGAGTCGACCTCATCAATATAGGCCTCCCAACTAGGAGCATTCATCACTCGTGGACTTTTATACCACACCTTAGTGAAATATTCGTAAGGTTGTTCGATAACGGTAGTTAGAGCCTCACCCTCTCTGATGGTATAGGCAGAAAAGTAGCGACCATAACGAGGAAACATGTTGGGCTCAGCACTAATAGAACAACCATCTATATGCGGATTAAGGCGCACGATACGGTTTGAGAAAGCCAATAATGAGTCGGGGTGGAACGAGCGTTCAACTAGCCAAGCATTATAATTAGTTGCAGTCTCAATGGCAAGCAGGTTTCGCCGGAGCTGCTGCATAGCAGACTTGAGCACCGCATTGGCACGTTCACCAGCTTCCTGACGGATAATGCGACGCGACTGACTGAAGAGCACCGTCAACGACACACAGAAAATTAACATGGTTAAAATAAGCACGCCGAAACTGAGTTTGGCTGAGAACGACTTACGAATATTAAACATGGTCAGCCTCCTTTCTTCTTTCCTCATCCGACATTGAGATGAAACTGTTCAGCTGTTCTGTGATGGTTTTACTATACTCATGTATCTCGTTTACCAAACGTACAATCTCTTTCTTGTCCGTTGTACTATCTGTCTCGGTCAATGCACTGACATTCCTGAATATTGCCTTGGCAGGAGCCACCATCTGGTTTGTCATGTTGTGTAGGAAGGCCATTTTCATACGTTGCGCTTTCTGAGCTTGTCTGTAGGCAATACGCAGTACTTCACTACGTCCCTGCATAGTAATCTTCAGTTTGTCGAGCTCGCTCATCTGGGTGTTCAGCGATTGCTGCATGAGTTGGAAGTTCTTCTGCAAACGTCCAATCTCGTCAAGTTTATTACTATCTGGTATAGGTGCGTTATAGTTGCCTTCGGCAATCAATTTGGCCTTTTCTGAAAGCATAATCAGAGGGTTGAGTCGATGACGGATAACGGTGCGACAGAGGAAAAACAACAATAACAGTCCAATGATAGCAATAGCATGCATGTAATAGAGCAGATTGTTGTATTCTCCCAAAATATCGGCTTCTGGATATACAATAGCCGCACTCCATCCAAGTTCTGTAGGCGGACGTCCCGTGATACTCACACGCTTGAAGGGTTTAAAGAATCCATAGAGTTCATTACCTTCAAGTCGAAACTTACGATAACCTGCTTCGCCCGAAAGCATCGTCTCAACAGCATCCGTAGCTGCTTCATCGCCTATCTTACGTGAAAGCGCAAGAGCCGTCTCACGCATGAGTTTATTACCAAAGGGGTGGACAATGAACGTACCATCACAATCGAGTAGCACGCAATAGGAATTCTTTGAAGTTTTGGTCGCTGAGATAATGCGCGACAACTGACTGAGCGATATATTAACGCCAATAACACCTATGATGGAGTGATCTTTTCCACGAAGAGGCAGACAGAATGTAAGGAGTGGTTCCATATGAGCCTTCTCCATACCCACAAGGGGATTCAGCCATTCCGACTTACCCGAGGCCATCGGAGTCGTAAACCACGATTGTTCTGTGTAAGGACGATTTCCGAATTCTTTTTCGTTAACGATGAAGGAACTAACATAGGGAACGCCAGCACTATCGGCACGGTGAACATATACCATGAATTTGTCGCGTGACTGATAGTAACCCGGCTTGAATGCGATGGCACAGCCCACGACATAAGGATTTGTCTCAACAAGTTTCCGACAGTAAGTATACATGATGTCGGGATTGTCGAGATAGGGCAGCAAGCTGAAATACATATTGCCAGCAGACTGTTCGACACTCAGCAGTATATTGTCAATGTTCGACACTGTACCTTCCAACGTCTGTACGGCCTTATGGAAGGCCTCTTCCCTAACAGCCTTTTTGGAATAATGAAGCATGATAGACATCGTAACCACAAGCAGAATAGCCATGGAGAAGACGACCATCAGACTGATGCGAACAGACAATGCTCTACTGATAAATTTCGGCATTCGAAGCATATTCGGACGCAAAAATACAAAAAAAAATCGATAACTGTATGAATTATTGGCTAAAAAATACATATTTTGTGTATTATTTCGTAACTTTGCAACATAAAACCAAACTTTAACATGAAAAAAATAGGTATTATCAGTATGGCTATCATGGTCACCACTATGGTGCAGGCCCAAAGCAGCATGCAGTATCCCCAAACCGAGAAAGACAACACTGTTGACGAATATTTCGGTGTAAAAGTAAGCGATCCTTATCGTTGGCTCGAGAATGATACCAGCGCACAGACGACTGCGTGGGTAGAGGCAGAAAATAAGGTAACGAGCACCTATCTTCGGAAGATTCCCTTCCGCGACAAGTTGCTCAAGCGGCTCACCGAATTGTCCAACTACGAGAAAATCGGCGCGCCCAGCAAACATCACAATAAGTGGTATTTCTCACGCAACAATGGTCTGCAGAACCAGAGTGTCATCTACGTAATGGACAAACTGGACGGCAAGCCTCGCATATTCCTCGATCCCAACACATTGAGCGCCGATGGTACAGTGGCTCTGAAGTCCATTTCGTTCTCGAACAACGGACGCTGGGCTGCCTACGCAATCTCTCGTAGCGGATCAGACTGGCAAGAATTCTACGTAATTGACGTCAACACCGGTCAACTCACCAACGACCACATTGAGTGGGCCAAGTTCTCAGATGCCACATGGCTGGGAGATGGATTCTACTATAGTGCCTACGATCGTCCCATCGAGTATAAGGAATTTTCAAATTTGAATTCAGGCCACAAGATTTATTATCACAAGATAGGAACCTCACAGAGTGACGATGTGTTATTTTATCAGAACCCTACTGAGCCCATGCGTTTCTATAATGTTGAGATCAACGAAGACGAAACGGTGATGTATCTTTATGAGAGCGGTGCAGGTGCAGGCAACATACTATACGTAAGAGATCTCCGACAAAAAGATGCCCAGTTTGTCAAAATGACCAGCGATATGAACTACCAGTATTCGCCCATCTACAGTAATGACGACAAGCTCTACATCTACACCAATTACGGTGCACCAAAGGGACGAATCATGATGGTCGACATCCACAAGCCTGGCATCAATGACTGGCAAGAACTCATTCCCGAACAACAGAATGTTCTAGGCAGTGCAACAGTCATAAATCGCCAGCTAGTGCTTACCTACTCGCAGGATGCGTCCGACCACGCATTCATCTATGGTCTCGACGGCCAAATGCGCCACGAGGTCAAACTTCCTATGGTGGGTAGCGTAAATTTCTCAGGCAACGAGAAGGAGTCTGACTGCTTTTACACCTTCACCTCATTCACACAGCCCGGCACCGTCTATCGCTACGACATCGATGCCAACCTGAGCACGATCTACGCACAACCGAGAGTAAAATTCCGTTTGCAGGACTACGAGAGTCGTCAGCTATTCTTTGAGAGTAAAGACGGCACACGCATCCCCATGTATATAACTTATAAGAAAGGTATGAAACGCAGCGGAAAGAACCCAGTCTACCTATATGGCTACGGAGGCTTCAACATCGCCCTTACCCCTAGTTTTTCGTCTACCCGCATCCCCTTCCTCGAGCAGGGCGGCATCTACGCACAGGTCAATCTGCGTGGTGGTAGCGAATACGGCGAAGAATGGCACTTAGCAGGCACGAAAATGCAGAAGCAAAATGTATTCGACGACTTTATTGCCGCAGCAGAATACCTCATCAAAGAGAAGTATACCTGCAGCGACCGACTGGCCATTGTAGGCGGTTCTAATGGCGGGCTACTCGTAGGCGCCTGCATGACTCAGCGCCCCGACCTCTACCATGTAGCCATTCCACAGGTCGGTGTCATGGATATGCTACGCTATCACAAATTCACCATTGGATGGAACTGGGCCAGCGACTACGGCACCAGCGACGATTCGAAGGAAATGTTCGAGTATCTGCGCACCTATTCGCCCCTTCACAACTTGAAGCCAGGCATCTCCTACCCTGCCACGCTCGTCACCACAGCCGACCACGACGATCGTGTAGTGCCAGCCCACTCATTTAAATTTACAGCCACCCTGCAAGAATGCCACAAAGGTCTGAATCCAGTTCTCATCCGCATCGATACAAAAGCCGGGCATGGTGGAGGAAAGCCCTTAGCAAAGGTCCTTGAGGAGCAGGCCGACATCTACAGCTTTATCCTCTTCAACATGGGGATGAAGTTCAAATAAGACAAGTTTCTGTCTAAAAATCATACGCAGGGGTGTAAAATTATTAGACGTTTTACATCCCTGCTGTGTTAAAAGCTTGCAGAGAAAAGGATATACTCATATCTTTGCATCAGAAAATTTTATTTTAAAGAGAGATAAGATATGAAGAGTTATTTCAGATTTCTATCGCGCAACAAGCTCTACACATTAATTAATGTGGCAGGGTTAGTAATATCGCTGATGTTCATCATTCTGATAGGCGATTACACTTGGCGCCAGTACAGTATCGACAGTTGGCACAAACATGCCGACCAGATCAGCCTGATAGGCTATCAGGACATCTTCTACATGTGGCCGCAAGCAGCCGAAGAGATTAAAAGTATGTGTCCAGAAATAGAAAAGACCTGCTGTGTATTGAGTCAGAACGGACGCATCAAGCACGGACAGGCGGAAGTTAAGAATGCCGAGAACGAACATGGTATCATCATGCTGACCGACTCGACCTTCTTCAGCATGTTCGACTTCGAACTGACAGAAGGCGACAGACGGACAGCCCTTGACGCTCCAGACAAATGTGTGATTACCGAACGACTCGCCAAGAGTCTGTTTGGCGACAAGAACCCCATCGGTGAATCGCTACAGATCATTGGCGATCATAATTTGATGCTGGGTAGTGAGGATCCCTACGACAGCACATTGGTCTATACGGTAAGTGCTGTGGCTAAGAATCTGGATCACACCGTTCTGCCCAACGAGACACAACTCATAGCCAGCATGCAGCGCTATCCGCAAATCATGGGTTTTCAGTTACAAAATGAATACTTCGCCTACACTGGCAATGGAACTCCCAAGGCTTTCTTCCAACTGCATCCCGGCACATCGCTCGATAGTAAGATTAAGGTTATACAAGACCATCTTTCCAAGAATTACTCAAGTTTCGTGGATCATAGTAAGGTGAGTTTCACCCCCCTTACTGATATTATGTTCGCCCCACAGAACAAAGGCATGGGACTACTGAAAGGCGACAAAATGCGACTTCGCATTCTGTTGGCAGCCGTGCTTGCCATCCTCTTCTTTGCCATCACTAATTACATAAACCTGACGGTAGCCAATACAGGCTTCCGAGCCAAGGAGATGGCTACAAGGAAACTCTTCGGCAGCAACCAGCACCAAATTTCGCTGAAACTCGTCGCAGAGTCTACTCTCTTGGTAGCCATTTCCTTTGCCATCGGTCTGGTTTTGGCCTTCTGCTTCCAGGACGATGTTGCCAATTTATTTAAAGGTAAGATTGATCTGATAAACGATATCAGTTGGGGCACTCTGAGTGTCTGCCTAGGCTTCATTCTGCTGCTTGGCATCATCTCTGGCGTGTTACCCTCATGGCATATCTCACGCTTCCAGCCAATCGACATCGTGAAGGGCAGTTTCCGTTTTCATTCCAAGATGGTACTCGGTAAGATATTTATTATCCTGCAGAACGTAGTGACTGTAACCATGCTCACAGCAGCCTTAGTCATCTGGCTTCAGCTCAACCACCTCATCCATGCCCCACTCGGCTTTAATACAGAGAACATATACAGCATATACCCTCCCTTCGATAAGAGTGGAGAGGTAAGAAACATGCTTGAGAAGATGCCTTTCGTCGAGGAAATCGGCGCCCTTAACGGCACATCACTCACTTTGTACAGTAACTCTATGTCAACGATTAAACGCGATGGGAAGGATATACATATACAAAGGAGCATGATGAACAAAAAAGCCTTCGACATCTTAGGACTGAAAATAAAGAAAGACTTTGGCGCAACTAATGGCGGTGTTTATCTGAATGAAGAAGCTATCAGACAACTGGGCTATACAGAGGATACTCGCGAGATTGACTGGGGAAGAGGAGAGAAAAGTCCCATATGCGGTATCCTTTACGACTTCCATTGTGTTAACGTGTTGAAAGAAGTAGAACCTTTCGCAATCATCTATTTAGAAGAATTCAAGGAACCCTCTTATTACTACCTCATCGCAAAAACCAATGGTGATAAGAAGGCCTTAGCAGCTTTCCAGGATATGTTCAGGAAAATGGATATACCCGAGGAAGAGCTCAATGGATATGCTAACAGCTTTGATTATTTTATCGCCGAGACTTTCGCTGATCAGCAGAACACGCTGAGAATCATTACCCTCTTCACGTTCGTTGCCATCATCATCTCTATCATGGGCTTCATCGGTATGTCACTTTTCTTCATCCGTCAACGCCAGAAAGAGATAGGTATTCGCAAAATCATGGGCAGCACGTCGCACGAGGTTATGATGCTGATGCTACGCACTTTCTGTGCCCCATTGCTGGTTTCTTTCATCATTGCCATCCCACTGTCATGGTACATCATGCATGATTGGCTCACCAATTTCAGCTATCGCATAGAACTAAAACCGTGGATATTTATCATCACCTGTATCTTTGCCCTGCTAGTAGCCGTGCTCTCCGTTGGTCTGCAGATCATCAAGGCTGCAAGAACCAATCCCGCAGAGAGTATTAAGACTGAGTAGGCGCCTGTTTTGCTACGCACTTGGTAACCACGTACGACAGAAGCATCGCCCCCACGAGTACGCCAAAGATGATAGACAGACTTGTAAGAATGGGTATCTCAATGTGAGGCATGTTCAGCTTTAGCCCAAACCAAACAGCCAGAGCATTGACATACTCATTCATAGCCAGCAGCATCTTCACACCCACGAAAATCAGGATAATGCCCAGTCCATACTTCAGGTACTTAAAGTACTGAGCTATAGCTGCCAACGCAAAATAAAGGGCACGCAGTCCCAAAATGGCAAAGACGTTCGAAGTTAGGACGATAAACGGGTCACGGCTCACGCTGAACACAGCTGGGATGCTGTCTACCGCAAATGCCACGTCGGTTGTCTCAATTACCAGCAGCGCTATAAAAAGAGGGGTAGCCAACAGGACACCTGCTTCGTTCCTGACAAAGAACTTCTCATCGTGCATCTCACCCGACACAGGAAAAAAGCGCTTAAACACCTTTACGATAAAATTGTTGGCAGGATCTGTCTGTTGCTCGTCGTCATGACCGAACATTTTAAAGCCCGTGTAGAGCAGGAAGAGGCCAAACAGTCCCAGTACCCACTCGAAACGTTCCACCATAGCAGCACCAGCGAAGATGAAGATACTGCGCAGCACCAGCGCCCCAAAGATACCCCAGAACAGCACCTCGTGCTGATATTTGCGCTCTATGCCGAAAAAAGAGAAAAGCATCAGGAACACGAAGAGGTTATCCATCGACAGCGACTTTTCTATCAGATAGCCCGCTAAAAACTCCATGGCCTTGTCGTGAGCATTCATGGGATAGAACAGATAAATACCCGCACAGAACACGAGCGACACGCCTATCCATACAGCGGTCATTCTCAATGCCTCTTTCACACTAACTGCATGCTGTCCTTTTTTGCCAAACACCTTCAGGTCGGCAATGAGCATCAACAGCACAAGCACATAAAACACTATCCAAGCCCACAAGGGTATACCCATTAAATTCATATCGTCATAATTTTGGGTGCAAAGATACAATTAAGAAACCGAATGACCAAACCTTTCCCGAAAATTTGGCTGATTCAGAAACAATTCTTACCTTTGTAACTTCAAACAATCAATAACAAAACAATGATAATAGATGAAACAAAAAATCAACCCTAAAGAAACAAACAGGGCTCACGCCTTTGAAATGTGGATGAAGTCGCCCATGCCCATGGTGACACTTACCAAGACCTTCGACGTGACACACCTCTATAAGATAAGCAAGCGCAGAAGTGTGAAGTTCAACACCCTCCTGTGTTGGTGCATTGGCCGTGCCGCCAGCAAGATGACCGAGTTTTACCTTCTGCCTGAACAAGATACACTCTTTCAGTACGACCGTCTGGCTATCAACGTCATCGTGAACAACAAAGAGGGTGACATCAACTCGTGCGACATCCCCTACTCCGACAATTTCGACAAATTCTGCACCGACTATACCAATCTCACGCTGACCACCAGCGCTTCCTGTCAGAGCATATTCGACGAAGAGGCCGCCATCATCGGCACGTCAACCGTCATGGCTACCGAACTCGACTGCATCGTCAACCAATACAGTGGCATCTTCAACAACCCCTTTCTGGCATGGGGGAAATACCGCAAAAGTTGGTTGAGAACTACTCTTCCAATCTCGTTTCAGTTCCACCATGTACAGATGGATGGTGGTCATGCCGCCCGCTTCCTCGAAGAGCTGCAACAAACCATCAACACCATTTAATTAGGGTTTTTCCACGCAAAAGTAGGGGAAATCCTTTGGCCGTTTTCAGCAGAAGGTCTATCTTTGCAGTGTGAAACTTTAAAACATTGACGTATATGAAAAGAATAATTATCGCCTTGATGAGCCTCGCGCTCACAGCACCTGCCCTTGCACAGCACGGCAGACCTCATTATTATAACCATACGACAAACAACTCACGCCATTATGACCATCAGATGTATTATGGTCTGCGGCTTGGTGTAGCTTTTTCAACAGTCAATTCCGACGATCAGTACCTTAACGGCAGTTCTGCCAAGTCGGGTCTTGACATCGGTGCTGTTGTAGGGCTGCAACTGGGCTACCGCTCACCTATCTTCTTCGAGACGGGGCTCTCATACATCGAGAAGGGTGGCGACGGCCGCTATCAGGGCGACAAGTTCAGCTACAGTCTCAATTACCTTGAGGTACCTATGGTGCTGAAATACAAGTACGACGTCGATCGTTCGTTCAGCATCCAGCCCTTCCTCGGCGGCTTTATGTCTGTAGGTGTGGGCGGAAAAATCAAGGATTTCGGAATGCGTCAGGCCTTCAGTTCGTTCGACGACGACGCCTTCAAGCGTTTCGACGGCGGTATCCGTGTAGGCTGCGGCATCCAGTACGATTTTCTCTACGCCGAAATGGGCTACGATTTCGGACTGGCCAACATCTCTCACGACTACTTCGACACCTCCCACACTGGAACGCTCTTCACCACCATCGGTGTAAACTTCTGACAGACAATGTTTATTGGGAAAACTCAGGCTTTCATCAGGAAAGGCTCGGATTTTTCGACAACACACGGTTGCTGAGTGCCGTGAATGTTGAAAGTGAGCACGGAGCCCTCGGGGGTTACATCGAGTGAACACGGAGCACCTTCTATCATCGGCAGACTTATGTCGCTGCCAGCGGGAAAACCGCAGCAAACGGGAATGTCATACCCTTGCAGATGGGCTACCAACATCTGTTCTACGCTACCAAAACTAAGGTCGTACCTGATAGAGTTGAACGAGCCGAAGATGATACCCTTCACATTCTTGAAGTTCAACTGCAGTTGCAACATGTAGAACAAGCGGTCGATGTCATGCAGAGACTCTTCGCATTCTTCGATGAAGAGGATGATGTCCTGATTGTGCGACAACTGGAACTTGGTGCCTGCAATGGCAGCATAGCTGGCAAGGTTGCCCCCGACAAGTATGCCCTCGGCGTGACCATATCGGTTATTAGCATTGGTAGGAATCTGATATTGCGGCAGTTTTCCAAACAACAGGTCACGGATAAGAGCTGTCGACAGGTCTTGATGACTGCCGATGTGAGAAGCCATAGGGCCGTGAATACACATCACGCCCGCACCAGTAAGCGCATAAAGCAATGTGGTGATGTCACCATGACCAATCAGCCACTTAGGGTGTTGCTGGTAGAACTCAGGAGGAATACGGTTCAACAGATGGATAGAACCGTAGCCGCCACGTGTACAGATAACCGCCTTGATGCGCTCGTTCTCGAATGCCCATCGCAGGTCGGCAGCTCGCTCGTCGGCAGTACCGGCATAGGCTTCAACATTCAGACAGGTGGTATTAGGTCCGATGACAGGGCGAAGGCCCCAATTCTCGATGACAGCCGCAGCACGCAGAATGGTTTCCTCGGCCATCCAATAGGCCGGGGAAATAAGCGCCACTTCATCGCCTTCCTTTAAAAATGGAGGTTGAGTATACTCAACATCATGGTATAACACCTCTTTCAGAGATCTTTCAATTGTTTCAGTCATTTCGAATAATTTGTACTTGGCGCAAAGATAGCTATTTATTTCGAGATTTGCAATCGTTTTCTTAAAAAAACGAGTAGGTCGTTAACATTTTTTATGCGCCATATAGCAACATACCATATTTATGGTATATGAAATCCCATACTCGGGGGATTGTGGGAATGAAAAGAATGTCGTACCTTTGCACCATCGAATTAAAAGAAAAGTTTTTAGATTAATAATAAATAATAAGGTAAGGATTATGAGTAAGATTGCAAAACAGCTGACCGAGCTCGTCGGCAACACCCCACTTTTGGAGCTCAACAAGTATTCACAGGCTAAGGGACTTGAGACACCCGTGATAGCCAAAGTAGAGTTTTTCAACCCCGGCGGTAGCGTAAAAGACCGTATAGCACTGGCCATGATTGAGGATGCAGAAGAGAGAGGGCTGCTGAAGCCTGGCGCCACCATCATCGAGCCAACAAGTGGAAATACGGGTGTAGGACTGGCACTGGTATCAGCCGTCAAGGGCTACCGACTAATCCTTACCATGCCTGAGACCATGAGTGTGGAGCGTCGTAATCTGGTAAAGGCTTACGGTGCTGAAGTACGCCTCACCTCTGGAAAAGACGGTATGCCAGGTGCCATCCGTGCCGCTGAGGAGCTGCGTGACTCTATCCCTGGAGCCGTGATTCTGCAGCAGTTTGAGAATGCCGCAAACCCCGCTAAGCACTATGCAACAACAGGGCCTGAGATTTGGCGCGACACCGACGGACAGGTAGATATCTTCATCGGCGGAGTAGGTACTGGTGGCACAATCAGCGGTACTGGTAAGTACCTGAAGGAACAGAACCCCAACGTAAAAGTGATAGCCGTAGAGCCAAAGGCCTCACCCGTACTGAACGGCGGTCAGAGCGGTCCTCACAAGATTCAGGGTATCGGTGCAGGCTTCGTGCCCAAGACTTACGATGCCAAGGTAATCGATGAGGTGTTTGACGTAGAGAACGATGACGCCATCCGTACCGGTCGTGAGATAGCTCAGCAGGAGGGTCTGCTGGTAGGTATCAGCGCTGGTGCTGCTCTCTATGCAGCCACAGAGATTGCCAAGCGTCCGGAGAACAAGGGTAAGAAAATTGTGGTGTTGCTGCCCGATACCGGCGAGCGCTACCTGTCGACGGTGCTCTACGCCTTTGAGGACTATCCCTTGTAAATATCCTCTATCACAAGGGCGCTCAGCGTAAAGCCGAAGACGGCGGTGATGTGAACCACTGAGCCGTTCACTTGAGCCTTCGTAGGACATTGTTCTGTGGTATGGCCCAGATTGGTCAGGAGCTCATCGCTGTAGACACACTGGAACTTGCGCTTGGGAAACTGCTGTTTCGACTTGAACTTCTTTCTCAGCGCACGTGCCAGTGGATCGCCCTGAACTTTCCAGAATTCAGTCACTTTGATGCGGGTAGGATCCATCTTCAGCGCCGCCCCCATCGATGAGTATAGCTTTGCTTTTGTCTGACAAGCCGTCAGAATGAGCAAAGCTTTATCTTTCAATGAGTCGATGGCATCGATAATATAGTCATAGTCATCAAGGCTGAACTCTTCAACCGTCTCTTGCGTGAAGAACTTCTGCAGCGCCGTAATCTCTGCCTCGGGGTTGATGGTGAGTAGACGCTCCTTCAACACCTCAACCTTTGGCAGTCCGACAGTCTGGGTGGTAGCCATCAGCTGGCGGTTGATATTAGTGGAACACACACAGTCGCTATCTACGATGGTCAGCTGGTGGATACCGCTGCGCACAAGTCCCTCTGCACACCACGAACCGACGCCACCGACACCGAACACGATTACGCGTTTCCGCGCAATACGCTCCATTGCGTCAGGGCCCAGAAGCAGTTCCGAGCGGCTGAAATTATCATGGTAAAGCCCCATCATTCAGTTACATTTATTAATGACAATACTAAATTACGGGTGCAAATTTAGTTAAAATCCACCGGTATTCATTCTTTTATCCGAAGGATTTAATAAGTTTTAATTAAGCCTTGTGGTTATAGTATCTGATAAGGAGAGCTACACCAAGGAAACTCAATAGGAACTCAAGGGCCACAATACCAATGTACGTCATAATAATAAAGTTTAAAGCAACACGACATCTGCCGTGCTTTGACGACAAACCGAGCGTGCTGTGGTTATCCACTAAAAGTTACTTGCGCGTCACACCCTTACATCGAGAGCATTCAGCATATAACCGAAAAAGGCTGGTCTTCAGACTTTCCTCCACTCTCAAGCGCCTTCTCACCCAAGTGGGCAATGGCATATATTGCTTAAGAGCCATAATGGAGTTCACTGCTGCGGGACAGTCGGAGATTCACACTCACATTCCCAATTAATCGCGGCTAAGCGAACCTTTACGGGCAACGCATCTCTGTATTGCGCTACAAAGATACGACTATTTTCTGAAACCCGATGTCTTTTCTGAAAAAATCACACGCGGATAACGTTTTTTATACGTCAATAGCGCAAGAATACCTAGAAATGATTAATCTGTTTTTGAGCATATTAGGCGGGCGAAGTGCTTAAAACACCGCGTTTTAGGTATTGTGGAATCCAAGGATTCGCCGTACCTTTGCAGCCGGATAATTGATATAGAAAAATGACAAGAGCAACGAAGACTATTCCTACAGAGATGAAGGTGCTGATGAACCACATCTACGAACTCAATAAAGGCGTGCGCCAGATGGTGCTGTTCACATGCAACAAGCGCTACGGCGAGCAAGCCGTTTCTCGCTTGGAGAGCCAAGGCATTCCTTATGTGCTTCAGCCTGCCGGACAGAAGAACCTGAACGTCTATTTCGGGCGCCGCGAGTGTCTTGACGCCATCCGTCTCATCGTCACCCGTCCGCTCAACCAGCTCACGCCCGAGGAAGACTTCATTCTCGGCGCCATGCTGGGCTATGACATCTGCGCCCAGTGTGAGCGATACTGCAAGCGTAAGGGCGAATGCAAGTGTGAGGGCGACTGCATAAATAAGAATTAAGTTACACATATATATAGTATAATAGTAGAATGAATACAACAATTGTTATCTTTGGTTCCTCAACAGGAACATGTGAGGCTATCGCAGAAAAGATTGCCTCGAAACTGGGCTGCGAGGCCGTAAACGTACAGGACCTTACAGCCGACATCGTCAACAACAACCAGAACCTGATTCTCGGTACATCCACATGGGGCGCCGGAGAGCTACAGGACGACTGGTACGACGGTCTGAAGACCCTTCAGAATGCCGACCTTAGCGGTAAGACTATCGCTTTCTTCGGCTGTGGCGACTGCTCTTCCTACAGCGACACTTTCGTAGGCGGCATGGGAGAGCTTTACAATGGCATTAAATCGAGCGGTGCCCACTTCATCGGCAGTGTCGACACCGACGGATATACCTTTGATGACTCCGAAGCCGTAATCGACGGTAAGTTCATCGGCCTGCCCCTCGACGACATCAACGAGGACGACAAGACCGACAACCGCATCGACGCCTGGCTGGCCGCCATCTCTCCCGCACTTTAGTTTAAAATGAGTTCATAAAGTATTTGTTTAGTTTGATTAGAGGGCTTGCCGTGAGGTAAGCCCTTTATGCAGGACATTTTATTTTTTTCTAAATTATCATAGATATGAAAACAACCAACTTTCGTGGCATCATAGGATTCACCGTCCTGTATGCCGTAACATCATTCGCGTGTGCATTCACAGGTTTCATTCACCCCTGGTGCTGGATCGTGGCTTTCCCGGCCCTCGCCGCTCTGCTTGGCGCCTACTCTTACTGCGAGGTAGCCGTAAGATGGCGTAAGTTCGGCGTAGGCACGCTGCTGTCTGTCGTGCTTGGAGGCTTTCTGCTGGCTATGGGCGAGTGCGACCTTACTCAGTCCGGACTGATGGTCGTGGCGGGTATCGTTTCCGACGGCGTACGTCTGTCGCTCGGCAACGATGACATCCAGTCGCTCCGTTTCTCCTACCCCATTCTCTCTGTCGGACTTATCGCATGGATCATGAAGTTGTGGACCGATACGGAGTGGTATATCCAAGGTGCAACCGAAGAGCTCAATGCAGCCTATGCTCATGGGCTTGAGCAGCTTTCAGGCGTATGGGGTCTGGCTCTCGCAATAGCCGCCACCGCCGTTGCAGCCTATTTAGGCGTCAGAATCCGCCTGCGCCTGGTATAGCTTTGCCACAAGGGCACCACTGATATTGTGCCACACGCTGAACACTGCGCCTGGTATCGTGGCAAGCGGATAGGCTGCGAAATGAAGCACCGCCAGCGACGATGCCAGGCCGCTGTTCTGCATACCCACCTCGACACTCAGTGCCACGCATTTGGGCCTTTGCAGATGCAATAGCCGTCCCACGAGGTAGCCGATGGAGAGCCCCAGCAGATTATGAGCCACGACGACCAGCACCACCAGCAGCCCGCCGACGAGAAGGCGCTCGGCATTGTGCGACACGATGACACCAACCACCAGTGCAATCACCACCGACGAGAAGGCAGGCAGATAGGGCGTCACGGCCTTGGTGAGCTGAGGCAGATAGCGCTGGCACAACAGACCCACGACGATAGGAGCAATCACCACATAGACAATGCTCAGAAGCATGCCCATGGTGTCAACCCCGACCATCGTTCCAGCCATCAGCCACACCAGCAGAGGCGTCATGACGGGTGCCAGCAGTGTTGATACGGCCGTCATACCAACCGAGAGCGCCAAGTCGCCCTTGGCCAGATAGGTGATGACGTTCGAAGCCGTGCCACCAGGACAGCAGCCCACAAGTATCACGCCCAGTGCCAGCTCTTCCGGCAGCGAGAACAGCCATGTCAGCGCAAAGGCAAGCAGAGGCATCACCGTGAACTGCGCCAGGCATCCCGTCAGTATATCCTTCGGTCGGCTCAGCACAATCCTGAAATCGCGGGGCGAAAGCGTCAGACCCATGCCGAACATAATGACTCCCAACATGGGATTGATGGCCCACGTACTAATCCACGCAAACGACGGCGGCACCAGCAACGACCAAGCAGCAACCGCCAGCACCATCAAGCCCATCCAGCGGGCTATGAAATCACACACCTTCTTCATCATAACGGCGGCAAAGATAGTCATTTTCCTGCCCATTCCCGCTATTTCTGCGAGAAAAATCCCGATTCTGCAGAAAAAAATACGGAGAGTCCCAAGGCTGAGACTCCCCGCAGGTCCTCCGAGAGAGAGAGGCATATATAAATAGCAAACAAAACCGTTCACTTATCTGTGCGGACCGTGATGGCGCGGCTCATGACGGTGGTGAGGTGCATGGCGCGGATCATGACGGTGGTGAGGCTTCGGATGGTGGTTGTAGAAGTGGCCCCTCTTGTAGTGAGCGTAAACCGCAAACGCCCATCTGCCCGACTTCCACATTACGGGACGATAGAAGTGGTTCAGCCCCCTATACCTGTCGTACTGCCATGGTGTGAGCACACAGCGCAGTTTAGCGTCTCGGCGGTCCCACCAGCTGCCATACACGTCGCCACGGCTGTTGAGACTCATCATATAGTCGAGGTTTATATCATACACGTCGTCGTACTGTGCAGGCGTGAGGTTCAGCTCATAAGCCATCTTGTCGCTCAGAAACAGAGCCTCTTTCTTGGCAGTCTTGTAGCTCATCGCATTGGCCGTGACGGTCATCACCATCATCATCGCCATCAACATCATTTTCTTCATAACCTTTATCTCCTATACTTTAAAAGTTCAACATTTGTTTCTTGTTTACATCGGCAAAGGTCGCAACTTTCGGTTTAGAAAACAAAGGAATATTCCTAATTCAGACGGGTGATTTCCCTATTTCGCGGTAGGGAAATCAGAATTTCGAGGTGACAGACCATGAAAAAACAGGTGTCGAAAGCCGTTTTCTGACACATTTTTCGTATATTTGCACCCAGCTTTACGATACATATAAAAAGAAACAGACAGGAATTATGAAAGAAAAGATTCAAACCGGTGCCGGCAAGGCACCAGCGGCCATCGGCCCATACAGCCAGGCAATCCGAGTGGGCAGCCTCATCTACACCTCTGGTCAGATACCCATCAACCCCGCCACCGGCGCACTTGTAGAGGGCGGCATCAAGGAGCAGACCCGCCAGTCGCTGCTCAATATCAAGGCCATCCTTGAAGAGGCAGGCGTGACGCTGGACAACGTTGTGAAGACAACGGTATTCATGGCCGACATGAACGACTTTGCCGAGATGAACGCCGTCTACGCAGAATTCTTCTCAGAGCCCTACCCCGCACGCTCTGCCGTTGCCGTGAAGTCGCTGCCCAAGGGCTCGCTGGTAGAAATCGAGGTTGTATGCTCGGCTATGTGATTTCAGGAAATGGAGTACTTACCGAAAGACCCTGCCATACTGGTGTCGAGCGTCAACATGCTGCTTCGCGACGAGGAGTTCGACACGCTTGAGGCACTGTGCTATAACTTCGGCACCGAGCCCGACGATGTCAAGCGCTATCTTTTCAGCCACGGCTTCGTTTACAGCGCCGAGCAGCGCCAGTTCCGCCCGATAGGTTACGATGAATAGAATGCCCCTGTGACATTTCAGAAAGAATAGAAAAAGAGCATCCATCTCTGTGGGTGCTCTTTTGCAGTTTCAAGAATCATTCCTGTTCAGCGCTCGTCTGTCATGCAGGCGTATTCCCCATACACGATACCGTTCCGAGGGCGGTCAGAGCCGCCGTGAGGATTGATATGACGACCTGAATGACGGTCTTCCAAGTTTCTTTTTTCATAGTGCTTTAAGATTTTGTTTTTCACTTTTTCCTTCGTTTTTGCCATTCATGCAAGCATGACGGCACTCGCTTCATCGAGATGTTCATGGTGTTAGTTGCCGCCGTTCTGCGAACCGCCGCCGTTGCCCTCGGGCTCATCGGTATAGTCGGTGAAGTTCTTGGGCAGCTCGGTCACGTTGCCGGCCTTGGTCAGCTCGCTGCGGGTGAACTCCCCAGTGGCACGGGCACGCATATAGACGCTGTCAATGTGCTTCGTGGTGGAGAAGTCGGCCGACGTGGGCGCACCGTTCTTCTTGGTCCTGATGCCTGCGCTGAAGATGGCCAGCCCCTCCAGCTTCACGGCCTTGCCCTCCAGCATCAGCTCGCGGATGCAGCCGATCATGTCCGTCAGCACGCCCTTGATGGCCCCCTTCGAGTACGGCGTGTTGTGCTCCGACATGTGCTTTGCCAGCTCGTCGACGTTGATGGTCTTGCCGATGGTGACGGCACGAGCAAACCACTTGCCATAGGCCAAGTTGTTGAGATTCTTGTTTTGATACTTACGATAAAATACGCTCATAATAAATGTGTTATTTTCATAGTATTAGACTACCTGTGCAACCAGCTACATCGGGTGGCCGCCTCCCGCCTTTTTTGTCCGGACGATGCAAGGGTGGTGCAAGGCGAGTGCAGAGCTTGCACGCTTGTTCCGAAGGTCTCAAGAACACAGAGCCAGCTCGCTCGAGCTATGCTGAGCCACAGCCCACACTCGCAGAGCATTTCCCTAATGCTCTGCAAAGATACAACATTTTTCGCCAGATTCCAATTTTCGGGCATCCGTAACCCGTAAAAAACTGTTAACGAAACACCACCAATCTCTTAAAATATGTAAACGTTTCGATTAACCGAGAGCAGAGCAACAACGTTTGTTTCTCTCTGCCGAGCGTGAGAAAGGTCGAGCAAAGCTCAACGATACATTTACGCCGTTCAAACGTATTGTTTAGCCACTTCAAATGTACCGTTTACGATTTACGAACCACCGCGCCTGGAAATCGCTTTGTCCCACCGCCACTCTGGCTTCGCCGAAGTGGCTAAGGCTCGGCATAGCTCAAACGAGTTTGGCTCTGCACTCGCCACACGCCACAACGCCACTTTGCCACATTAAGGGCATTCGCCCTTGAACTTACAACAATTATGGAATTAGTATTAACACGCATAGCAAAACGCAAGACCTATACGATAGGCAAACTCTACATCGTAGAGAAAGTAGATGATGAGTATCTGGCAGGAGAAAAGCAAACTTACTTCTGCGACACCCTCGAGCCCACCTGGCGCGACTACGCCCACGGAGGCCGCAAAATAAAAGGCTGTTCGGCCATCCCCGAAGGACGCTACGCCGTAGTCATCTCATGGAGCCCGAGAATGAAGGCCTGGCTTCCCATCCTCCTCGGTGTCCCAATGTTCAGCGGCATCCGCATCCATGCCGGCAACACCGCTGCCGATACCGAAGGCTGTATCCTCGTAGGCCAGAACCTGAAGAAGGGCATGGTGCTCAACTCAAACATCTGGCTCAAGCGTCTGAAAGACAGAATCGTCGAGGCCAAAGCCAAAGGCGAAGCTGTTTGGATAACCGTCAGGTAAAACCTATTCTCTCTCATTCAAGGTTCCCGATTAATTTCGGGGGCCTTTTTTTCACAACAGACATAATGCCATGGTGCGGTAATCGTCTGCTTCTTGAACAACTGGAAATCGTAGCACCTGACATCTGTCACAACAGTATCTTTGATGCAGATGCTCTGAAGTACCAGCATGAGCGAGTCGTTGCGATAGGTAAGCAACTGCTCTGGATGATGCAGGAGCATGGTGTCTTGCCTAATGATGGTACAAATCGGGTATTCGAGAACAACGGCATCGCCACACATTACGGTGACTCTGCTATTGCCAAAGCTGCAACTATACTGATCTTCGGGAAGCATGATACTGTAATCGCCCAAGTCAACGGCCTTCTTCCTTTCGTAGCAGTTACCGTTATCATACGGATTCTTGGAGTTGCTGTAATAGAAACTGTACTCTGAGTGCGACCATTCACCATATTGCTTCTCGAACTCGTCGGTTCCGATTTCGTGGCGGACATAGTCAATCACACTGGTGACATCTTGGTATTGCTCACACAACAGACTGTCCTGCTTGATGCGTCTCATGTTGACTTCATCATTCAGCTTGCCCGTCTTGGCATCTGTCAGTTTCAACTCACTGATGAGTCGGGTGAGTCGCTGCTTCTGACAACTCAGTCCGATGCTCTTGGCGGAAATGCCAGGAATGTAGGTGAAGAGGATGATGGCTGCGCTGAAGATAAGTGCCATGAGCTGGTACTTACGTGTACGCTTCTTCCATAGCATCAGCACGAAGAGCGTCATCAGCCCACCTGCCACCATCAGATAGAAACGGCTCTCAGTAAAGCTATAGAGACGGATGCGGTAGATGGAGCCTATCCAGTACATGATGAGCGGTGGAATGGCTATCAGCGTGAAGCGGCTGTAGAACCAGTCGTAGTATCGTTTGCTGAGTATCGACTGAGCCGTGCGACCTACGAGTGCCACGGTAATGAATCCCATCACCATCCAAGCTACGCCTCCCTTGGGCAAGTCCCATTCGAACACAATCTTAATGAAATAGGTATAGAGGATGACCGTGTAAATGATGACGGCTGGCGAGAGGATGAAGTTGAGGATAAGCCGGAGCACCTTGAAGGGTTCGCTCACCTCGTCCTCGTTCTGCCTAATCAACGTACAACATACCTGCGGAGCCAGAACGAACAAGATGAACTGAGTGATATGCTCGTAGAAATGTTGGGGCTCTTCGATACCGAAGATATAGAAGAACGAGGCCACGATGGCCATCACCGCCATATCGAGGATGCCCGTAATGAGCAGACCGAAGAACATCTGAGTGACCACATGCAGGGCATGAGCTGCAAAGGAACGGTTATCCAGTTTCCTGTTGCCCACAACCAGCAGAATGCCTGCCAGGACGTAGGTGAACGCAAAGCCGTATGTCCAAAGGAACGGCTTCAGGTCAAGCGCCATCAGAGGCAGGAAGAGGAAGAACGAGGCGAAATAGGCCCAGCGATTAACTCGTCGGAGCCAGAAGGACAGAGCCACCAGTGGCACGAAAAACCAGAGTATGTCGCTCTTGACCGCACCCTCCATCCGTGCTGCCGCCTCATTCCAGGCTGATGTTTCCGAGTCCCAAACGGCTATGATAAAGAATACTACTCCCAAGGCAAACTCAACAGGAAAGCGCCGTGGGCTTTGCAGTAGCTGCTGCAGCAATGATTTCACTTTCGTATTCATCTTAAATCTTCAGTTGTTACTTGTCGGATTTCAGATACTCATCATCCCTTACCAGCACCTTCTCGATCTTGCCGACGTACATGGTGTGGTAGTCGCCCTGCGGATAGCTCTGGTCGATGGTTTCCTGATAGATGATGCCATCCTGCTGGATTTCGGCAGCGTAAACCTTCTTGCAGATGAACACCAGCTTGGCCTCCTCGAAATAGACGGTGTTATCGGCATAGACGGGCGTGAGTCCGGCCTTGGCTATCTTATCCTCGTCACGTCCTGACGTGCTGCCCAGATAGGCCATCTGCTTCTTGAACGACTTGTCCATGACACAGAGCGTGAAATACGGCTCTTCGTCCACAAACTCCTTAGTGTAACGCGACTTGCGGATGTAAACAACAGCCGAAGGATCGTTGTTTCCCCAGAGGCATCCCAGATGCCCCCAAGAGGCTGTCATCGTGTTACAACTGTGCTCGTCGCCAGCAGTTATCAGCATCCATTCGCCACCAATGAGGTTGAACGGATTAAACTTCAAATCCTTACAATTAATCTCTTGCATAGTCAATTCTCCTATAATAATATTCTATAAATATGCTCGATGGAATTCTGTTGCTTATTAGTATATCATGCAAATTTCATTGGCAAAGGTACGTGTTATTTGGGAAATTTCGCTATCTTTGCATCCGTATTTAACAAATGTTGGTTTTATAGTATGGGACTTGTTTTTGAAATCCGTGATAAAAATGATAATGAAATTGCCAAAAGCCTGATTCGAGAGTACTCGACGATTAAAGGTGCAGAGCAATGCTTTGTATCCCTCGACAAAGAATTGGCAGATTTGGATACCTATTATTATGGTGGCGCTTTTATGATAGGTTATGAGGATGATTTTCCTGTTGCTACACTTGCTATCAGAAAGATAGATGACAATACCTGTGAGTTAAAGAGACTATACGTAAAGCCCGATTATCGTGGAAGAGGCTATTCACGACTTCTTGTAGATGCCGCCCTGGATCGGGCAAGAAACCTTGGCTTTCAGGAAGTAAGGCTCACGACCAAGCCTGCTGTGATGCCAGTAGCGTACGGGTATTATAAACGTATTGGATTTGAGGAACTAGGGAACGAGAATGGAACAGTTTCCATGAGTTTCTCATTAACAGACAGGCACGGGATTCTGGAATTTTAACACAGAAAGATGAAACAAAAAAGACATTGCCTTTCGGCGATGTCTCTTTTCGAGGGTGCCCGGTGGGACTCGAACCCACGACATTCAGAACCACAATCTGACGCTCTAACCAACTGAACTACGGGCACCATTTACGCAGTGTGAAAAACCACGCTTGCTGGTTTTGCGGGTGCAAAGGTAGTCAGATTTTTCGAGACTGCCAAACTTTTCGCCGATTTTTTTCAGTGAAAGTTGTTTTTTCCCTTTTCCACCAATGTCAATGCTCCCCGTGATTCGAAGAAAAGCCCCTGCACCGACCTCAACGGCCGACAGGGGCATTCCTGATTGCCACCATTGCAACAGCCGTATTGACCGCCCTCGGCACAACGAGCTGCATGAGTGTGTAGGGTGAGAAAAGAAAAAAGTCCCCGGACGGTGAACGTCCGGGGACTTTTTGTTAACCTCTTACAGTGATTTCAGGAACTGCAGGATTCTACTTTGCAGGCTGGGCGGGAGCCTCAGCTGCGGGAGCCTCGGCAGCGGGAGCTGCGGGCTGAGCGGCATTAGCGGGCTGCTGGCTTGCACCGAAACCGGGAAGGTTGTTTGGATTGGTGGCAGGAGCCTGGTAGTTCTCCATTACAGAGCCGCTACCGCTGGCCTGAGGAGCTACGTAAGCACAAGCTACGCTGATCACTACCATGAAGGCAGCAAGGCCCCATGTGGCCTTCTCGATGAAGTCGGTGGTCTTGCGGACACCGCCGATCTGGTTGTAACCAGAGAACTGAGAAGCAAGTCCGCCTCCCTTTGATTCCTGAATGAGCACGATGCCAATCATGAGCAGGGCTGCAATCACGATGAAAATTACAAATAATGTGTACATCTTTTTTACTTTATTTTTTTATTATTATTTATTATCAGCTTCTCTAAAAAGCGTATTTGGTCTGCAAAGTAAGCATTTTTTTTCGGAAATTGCAAACTTAATCGCTGAATTATTTCAAGGGCTTTCGAATATCTGCCTTGTTTAACATAAATTCGGGCCAAAGTTTCGGTAAAGTACTCTTCGCCAACCTCTTCTTCGGGTGTATCGGGCTCTGTTTCGGTCTGAGGCGTCAGCAGCGGACCTTCGTTGAGTATGATGCGCCCCTTGTCAGAATTTATGAACGAGTCTATCAGGTCTTGTCCAGGCATCTGAGGCAGCTCGCCAGGCATCGGTTCGCCCTCGGGTTCGCTCTCCATCAGATAGGCAACATAGTCGATGGCGGCATCGGCTGGTGTGGGCTTGCGTTTGGCCTTCTTGGGCTCTTCGTCGTCTTTGGGTATGGAGCCGAGGAAGTTGTCAATCAGCGAGATTGTGCGGCTGGTGCCCTGGGGCTCGGCGGCGGGAGCGCTGGCGGGCTTCTGGGCTGGGCGCAGCTGGTAGTGTCGGCCTTCAATCATGTCGAACAGCACGCGGCGGTCGGTGATGTAGATGGCTGCACGGCGCAGTTCCTCGTCGAACGTGGGGTCGTGGAGCAGGAAGAGATTCTGTAGCAGCAGCAGGCGCGCCGTCTGGTAGTAGGGATAGAGTGCCAGCGTAGAGCGCAACTCGTAGAGCGTGTCGCGGTCTAAGCGTTCGGGGTGCTTGATGAGCTCGGTTATTCTCTCCATTCTTTCTTACCAGTTGGCTACGGTTGCGTTGAATATCTGGTCGATGATGGCATCGAACATCTTGCCTACGAGTTCCTCCTGTACGGAGTTGAGCGAGAGGGTTGAGTCGTAGCTCTCCTGAGCCGTGAACTGCTGTTCGAAGTCCTCAGCGTGGTTTGTATTGTTGGTGAACCTCACGTTGACGGTGATCGAGAGCTCGGTAGAGGCTGAGTAGCCCTCGGCGCTGACGGCCTTGTTGCGCTGCTCGTAGCGGATGATTTCGCCCTCTATCTTCAGGTCGCCATTGCGTTTCACCTGTTCCAGCTTGGTATGGCTGGCGTACTCGTCTTTCAGACGGTTGTTGAACATCGACCCCATAGGTGCCCACACATAGCTGGAGCGCACGGGGAAGTCGGCGATCTGGATGGTTTTAGTCTTGTTATAATCGATGCTGGCGCCGTTGAACTTATAGCTCACGGAGCAGGATAAAAGTAAAAGGGCAACAAGGTAAAGGGGTAGAACCTGGCACAGTTTTCTGCCAACACCGGATTGCCTTATCATTGAGAAAATCTTATCTTTCATCTTTTTACTTTTTCTTCTTACTTTCCACCCCACCCGCTCAGCTGTCGAGTCCATACTGCTTCAGTCTGCGGTAGAGCGTGCGATCGCTGATGCCCAGCTCCTGCGCGGCTTTACGGCGGTTGCCGTGGTTGCGCTCCAGGGCTTTCTCGAGCATCTGCTTGCTCACGTCGTTCAGGTTCAGGTTCTCGGGCTCCCGTTCAGGTTCTACATACTCCTCGGCAAAGGCGTCCTCGGCCATCGGCTGCATGGGCTGCATATGGCTGATGGGCTGTATCGGCGCCAACTGACTGCCTCCTGATATCTGCGTGCCTGCGCCTGCTGCTCTTGTGCCCTGCACGTCGTCGAGCTGCTTTTTCAGCTGCCCCATCTCGCGACGCATGTCGTTCACGTTTCCGCGCAGTTCGAAGAGTATCTTGTAGAGTATCTCGCGTTCGTTCTCAAACGAGTGGTCGCCCTCGCGATGGATGGTGGCCAGCTGGGTGGTCTCCTGGTCCTGCGGAATAAACTGGCTCAGCATGGCTGCTGTGATGTTGCGTTCGGGCGAGAGGATGCTGATCTGCTCGGTGATGTTCTTCAGCTGGCGCACGTTGCCGGGCCACTTATACTTCATCAGCAGCTGCTTGGCGCCCTCGTCGAGCACCACGCGGTCCATCTTGTACTTCTCGGCCATCTGCATAGCAAACAGGCGGAACAGCAATACGATGTCCTCGCCACGGTCGCGCAGAGGCGGTATCTGGATGGGTATCGAGTTCAGGCGATAGTAGAGGTCCTCGCGGAAGCGGCCCTCGCTGATGGCCTGACGGATATTCACATTGGTGGCTGCCACGATGCGCACATCGGTCTTGCGCACCTCGGTGGCTCCTACGGGTATATACTCGCCCGTCTCGAGCACTCGCAGCAGGCGGGCCTGAGTGGCCAGCGGCAGTTCGCCCACCTCGTCGAGGAACAGCGTACCCTTGTTGGCCACACCGAAGTAGCCTGGCGAATCGTTGATAGCGCCCGTAAACGAGCCCTTAACGTGGCCGAACAGCTCGGAGTCGATGGTACCCTCGGGGATGGAACCGCAGTTGATGGCGAAATACTTCTCGCGGCGGCGGGGAGAATTGTCGTGTATCACACGGGGGATAATCTCCTTACCCACTCCGCTCTCGCCGACGATGAGCACACTAAGGTCGGTCGGCGCCACTTGCAGAGCGACGTCGAGCGCATGGTTCAACGCTTCGCAGTTGCCTACGATGTTGTACCGCTGTTTGATTGTCTGAAGTTCAGAAGTCTTCATTGAGCTGACAAAATTACATATTATTTCTGAATTATCTGCAATTTTGGCAGAATTTTAACACAAATATCATTTTTCGCGCTTGTCGAACTTGATCAGCGCCAAGCCGACGGCCGTCCAGATGAGTTCGCGCACACGCACCAGCAGCGCCACGAAGATGCCCGCCTGAGCCGACAGGCTGAGTCCCTCGGTAGACATGAGGAAACCGCCCTCGCGGCCACCCAGTTGCAGAGGCATGAAAAAGAGCATGTTGGCGAAAAGCGTGGTGAAGGCGTAGATGAGCACGCATTGAGGTATCGTCACCTCAGGCATGATGACCAGCAGGATGAAGTATATCTCGAGCGTGGAGAACAGACGGCAGCCGAGTTCGAGCAGCACGGCAGCGACAAACGTGCGGGGATTCTGATTGTGAAGCGCCGCTATCTGAGCATCGACCTCGGCCAGCTTATCCTTATTGCGCTCCACATAAGGCTGAGCCCACTTCTTCACCATCGGGAAGTGGCTCAACAGCTTCATACCCGTCACGGCAATACCTTTACGATAGCCCCGCTGGAAGAACCAGATGGCCAACAGAGCCACGGCTGCGATGATGGGCAGCAGAATATAGGTGATGGGGGTCATCTTCTGTGTGAACAGATAGAGAGGCACCGAGAGCAGCCAGAACCAGAAATGGCTGTAGATGTGGGTCATCACGAAAAGGATGACCGACGACGAAGCTTTCTGACCGCCGATCTTCGGCGAGAGCGACATGATGCGATAGGGTTCGCCACCCATCAGTCCGCCTGGCGTTGCATAGTTGAGCGCAAAGGCCGAGATGGTGATTTTATAGAGCCACCAGAAGCCCACCTTGCACTTACGGCACACACCATGCTCGTTGCCGATGCTGTTGATGATGATATACCACGAGGCGGTGTTGAGCATGTAGAGCACGCCCCAGAGGGCTATCACGGCGAGAAACCAGTAGCCGGCATGCCTGACGCCAGCCCATACTTCGTGGAAGTCGAGCTGTGTCACCATCACGATCAGCACTATCAGACCGAAGATGAAAAAGCCGTTCTGGTATTTCTTCTTCATTCCTTCGTTTCAGCAGGAGCAGCAGGCTGCGCTCCCGGCTGGGGTTTCTTGAACAGGTCCTTGGCCTTGGGCATGGCAAAACGGGCCTTATCGCCGTCTTCGCGCTTCTCATGATAGAGTTTCGGCAACGGATGGGCAAAAGGTGCATCATAGCTGATGCGGTTGCGATACATGTCGATGGCCGTATAGATGGCATGACGCAGCGAGTGTTCGCTGGCGACACCCTGTCCGGCAATATCGAAAGCAGGACCGTGGTCGGGGGTAGCACAGATGGCGGTGATGCCCGCCTTCAGTTTAACGCCATACTCCTGAGCAAGGGTGTCGAAGGCCGCCACAGCCTGATCGTCGAACATAGCCAGAACACCATCGAACTGCTCATACAGATTATTGCCGAAGAAGTCGTCGGCTATGTAGGGGCCAAAGGCCTGAACATGCTCTTTCTCCATCGCCTCGATGGCGGGACGGATGATTTCATTCTCTTCAGCGCCCTCCTGAGGATTCAGCGCCAGCACGGCGATACGGGGGTTGGAGATGCGGAAATCGCGCTTCAGACTCTGATGGAAGATAACGGCCTTATCGACCAGCCTTTCCACAGTAATCGACTGAGGCACATCCTTGATAGGCAAGCGACTGGTTACCAAGCCGATACGTACGGCATCGCACACCATCAGCAGCAGTGCCTTGTCGTCTTTCGAAGGATTGGGGTTCGGCTTCACGGGTGCCATCACCAGCACATCGTAGAGTCGCTTCACCATATCTTCCTTGGCGCGCTGCACAGCTTTACGAGCTGCCTCTGCCGACTCGTCCGTGGGCTGACCGAACTCCACCTTCACGTCATCGTCGAAAGCAGCCAACACGTTCAGACGCCCCTCGCGGGCCTCCTCGGCGTTGTTGATGGCATTGAACGGAATATCCAGATTCAGTGCCTTACGATGATAGGCTGCCACCTTGGGCGAGCCATATATAATAGGTGTACAGAGCTCAAGCATCATGGGGTCTTCAAACGTTTTGAATATCACCTCATAGCCTATGCCGTTGGTATCTCCGTGCGTGATGGCCACGCGAATTCTTCTATCTTCCATATTTGTCAATTATCGTTTTATCATTTCTCTTTCAGCCCTCCCTTGGCGGCCGTCGACAGCAAGCCACACGCGGCAAAGATGTCTTGACCACGGCTGGCGCGTATGGTTGTAAAGACACCGTGCTTCGTCAGGTAATCCCGCAGCGCCTCCATACGTTTCTCGTCGGCACCGGGCAGGTCTACGTCTGGTATCTCGTGGAAACGGATTAGATTCACCCTGCATTCCAAGCCCTGCAACAGCTTCACGATCTCACGGGCGTGAGTGGTGGTGTCGTTGAGTCCGGCAAAGCAGATGTATTCAAACGAACAGCGGCGCTGGTGGGTGAAATCATATTGCTTCAGCAAGTCGACAACCTCGGTGATCGACATCTGGCGCTCGGCAGGCATCAGCCGCTGGCGCTGCTCGGGCAGCGGCGAGTGCATCGAGATGGCTACATGACACTCGCTCTCATCGAGGAAACGCTTCAGTTTGCCCTTTACGCCCACACTGCTCACCGTGATGCGGCGAGGGCTCCATGCATAGCCCCAATCCTGCGTCAGCACCTCTGTGGCACGCAACACGTTGTCGAGGTTATCCATCGGCTCTCCTTGTCCCATGAACACGATATTGGTCAGCGTCTCACGCTCTGGCAGCGCATAAATCTGGTTCAGGATGTCACCAGCCGTCAGACTTCCCTCGAAACCTTGCTTACCCGTCTGACAGAACAGGCAGTTCATTTTACAACCTACCTGACACGATACGCAGAGCGTGGCTCTGTCGCCATCAGGAATGTATACCGTCTCTACGAATTTCGAAGCGTCGCCTACAGGGAAAAGATACTTGATGGTGCCGTCTTTGGAGCGCTGACAGTCTATGGGGTCCATCGCGCCGACAGCATACTGCTTAGAGAGCCGCTCGCGGTTGGCTTTCGAGATATTGGTCATATCATCGATACTCCTCACGTGCTGCTGATACAGCCACTTCGCTATCTGGGCGGCCGTAAACTGGGGCATACCCAGCTCTTTCACAGCAGCCTTCAGTTCTTCGAGCGACATGCCAAGCAAAACTTTCTTTTCGATGTTCATTGATTTCAAATTTGCTGCAAAGGTACGAATTACCAAGTGAAATACCAAATTTATTTGGATTTTCCATTCATTTATTTGGTATTCTCGAAAAATTATGCGAAATTTGCACCTTAAATAAACGACTAAATACACCCCATGAGAGAAAAAATTGACTGTTTTTTGCCTTGCGACGACATTCAGGCCACTCAGCACACTGTTTCGCAACTGAGAGGCAGCAAGACTATTCAACATATCTATCTGCTTGTCACAGAATCGCTTTCAGACAAGGACGCCAGAACCCTCTCTGACTGCAAACAGATTCTCGTCGACAATCTCTGCAGCAGCAATACCATTGCCAGCATTGCCGAAAACGCACAGGCCGACTATGTGCTGCTACAGACGAAGCCTCGCCAGCTGCAGATGGGCGACGGAGCCCTCGACCGCATGCTGCGCATTGCCTCTGACTCTGATGCCGCCATGGTCTATGCCGACCACTACGACATCACCGAAGCCAAGCAACAGGATCACCCCGTCATCGACTATCAGAAGGGCAGTATACGCGACGATTTCGATTTCGGTTCGCTGTGGCTGATCAAGACGCCTCTGCTCCACACCTTCGCCATGCAGGCTGGTGAGCACGATTATCGCCACGCCGGGCTCTATGCCCTGCGCCTCTTTCTGAGTCGCAACGGTCAGCTGTTCCACATCAATGAGAAACTCTACACAGAAGAGGAGACGGATACCCGAGCCTCTGGCGTGAAGCAATTCGACTACGTGAACCCTGCCAACCGCGACGTGCAGGTTGAAATGGAACATGCGGCCACAGCTCATCTGGCTGAAATAGGCGCTAAGATAGACCCTTCTTTCTATCGTCGCCCAGACTTCAACGAACAGGAGTTCGAGTTCGAGGCCTCTGTCATCATCCCCGTTTACAACCGCGAGAAAACTATCTGCGACGCGGTGAACAGCGCTCTGGGGCAGAAAGCCAACTTCAAGTTCAACGTCATCGTCGTTGACAATCACTCTACGGACAAAACCACGGAGCTGCTGCGTTCCTTCCACGATGAGCGACTGGTGCATATCATTCCAGAGCGCACGGATCTGGGCATTGGCGGCTGTTGGAACCAGGCCATCAACGACGACCACTGCGGACGCTTTGCCGTTCAATTGGATTCCGACGACCTCTATTCTTCGCCCAAGACACTGCAGCAGATAGTAGACTGCTTCTATAAGCAGAACGCTGCCATGGTGATTGGCTCTTATCGCATGTGCGACTTCGAGCTGAACACCCTACCGCCAGGCTTGATAGACCACCACGAGTGGACTGACGAGAATGGGCCCAACAACGCTTTGCGCATCAACGGACTGGGCGCTCCGCGTGCCTTCTTCACCCCTTTGCTGCGCCAAGTACGATTTCCCAATACATCGTATGGTGAGGACTATGCCCTGGGGCTCATCTTCTCACGCCACTACCGAATAGGCCGCATTTTCAGCGAGCTCTATCTCTGTCGACGCTGGGGAGGCAACAGCGATGCTGCCTTGAGTATCGATAAGGTCAACGCCAACAACCTCTACAAAGACCGTTTGCGCACACTCGAGATTATGGCACGCCAACAGATGTTGCAGGGCAAGCAGGAGCTGATGAACGACTCACCACTGCTGCGCTTTTTCAACCGCCAGCTCGAGAAGTGGGACGATGCACGGAACCGCTATCATGATCTGCGCAACGCCAAGAGCCGCGAACTCGTCATGGGGGCATCGAACATCCATGTACAGTGGAATCCTGCCCGCATGGTGTCAACAGGAGCCAGCATCGACAAGAAGACCATTGCCGAGCGCCCTTGTTTCCTCTGCGAGCGCAACCGTCCCAAGGAACAGCTCAAGAAATCTATCGACAGTCAGTATGATCTGCTGGTCAATCCCTTCCCCATCCTGCCCATCCACTTCACCATTCCCAGCGTGAAGCATGAGCCACAGCTCATTCGCGAGGCTTACGGCAAGATTCACAAGATACTTGGGGAGTATCCAGAACTCATGGTGTTCTACAACGGTCCGAAATGTGGAGCCTCAGCCCCCGACCATGCTCATTTCCAGGCAGGTACCAGCGGCATTCTTCCATTGCAGATGTCGTGGAAGCGACTGAGTCACAACCTTACGCCGATTATCAGTCTTAACGAGGATGAGGGCATATCGCTGATTGACGAATATCTCTGTCCTGCTTTGCTTATCCGCAGCCGTTCACAGTATGGCGACGAACAACTGTTCCGACGCCTCTACGAAGCTCTGCCGCAGCGTGAAGACGAGACAGAACCTATGATGAACATTGTGAGCTGGCGCCACGATGACGAGTATCTTTCGGTGGTTTTCCCACGTCGCAAGCATCGACCAGACTGCTATTATGCTGATGGCGACGCTCAGTTCATCATATCTCCAGGAGCACTCGACATGGCGGGACTTATCATCACTCCGCGTCAGGAAGATTTCGAGCGCATCACACCGGAAATGGTGCTCGACATTCTAAAGGAGGTATCGCTGACACATGACGAGTTGCAGCAGGTCATCGCTAACCTGAAGAGCAGTGAGCCCGAGAAGCGCCCCATGCTCAACGCCCAACTCTCTATTCAGAAAGAACCTAGCGTCAGCGTTGGCATCATCACTGCCGACAAAATATCGTTCTCGCTCAACAGCCCTTATATCGCCAAAGGCGAGGTCATCACTGGCGAGCAGACCGTTAAGTTCTCCGAGGGCGGCATTCTGTGGCGAGGCACACTCTATCGTAACCTCACCTTCAGACCACAGGAAGGCAATGCATCGTTCTCTCTGCAAGATGTCACCATCGGTGTCAACTTCCATTGGGAGCGCAAGGAGACACAAACCTTCGAAGGCACCCTGCGCATTGTCGTAGAGGCTGATAAAATAGTGGCAATCAACGAGTTGCCAGCAGAAAAGTATCTCACCAGCGTCATCTCCAGCGAGATGTCGGCAACATCATCACTCGAGTTTCTGAAGGCTCATGCCGTCATATCACGTTCATGGCTACTGGCTCAGATGGAGAAGCGCCAGAAGCATCAGGAAGGAACTGACAGTTTCTTCTCGTTTATCAAGAAAGACGATGAGCTTATCCGCTGGTACGACCGCGAAGATCATACTATCTTCGACGTATGTGCCGACGACCATTGTCAGCGCTATCAGGGTATCACCAAGGCCAGCAATAAACATGTTGAGGAGGCCATTCGCGAAACTCGAGGTCAGGTATTGGCCTACGACGGCGAAATCTGCGATGCCCGTTTCCATAAATGCTGCGGTGGCGAGACTGAAGAGTTCCAATATTGTTGGGAAGACACGCCCAAACCTTATCTTGTGAGCTTCAGCGACCCTTATTGCAACACCAGCGACAAGCATATCCTTTCGCAGGTTCTCAACGATTTCGACCAGGAGACGCCCGACTTCTATCGTTGGACGGTGGAATACACGCAGGAGCAGCTTTCAGAACTCGTGAACCGTAAGCTGAAAGACGATTTCGGACTTATCGAGGACCTTGTCCCCCTCGATCGCGGTAAGAGCGGCCGCATCTGGCGCCTCAAGATTGTTGGCACCAAGAAAACCTTCACCATCGGTAAGGAACTTGAGATACGTCGCGCACTCAGCGAGAGTCACCTTATGAGCTCTGCCTTTGAGGTGGAGAAGCAGAACGGGCGTTTCATCCTTCACGGCAAGGGCTGGGGACACGGTGTGGGTCTTTGCCAGATTGGTGCCGCCGTGATGGGCGAACAGGGCAAGAGCTATGACGAGATTCTTCTTTTCTATTATCGCAATGCACAAATAGAACGTCTATATGAGTAAACAAAAATCCCCCTGGGCTTGGGTGCCCACCCTTTATTTTGCCGAAGGCGTGCCTTACGTGGCCGTTATGACCATCTCGGTCATCATCTACAAGCGCCTCGGCTTGTCTAACACCGACATCACGCTCTACACTTCATGGCTCTATCTGCCTTGGGTCATCAAACCTCTGTGGAGCCCTTTTGTTGACATGTTGCGCACCAAGCGCTGGTGGATTATCACCATGCAGATACTGATTGCCGCCGCCCTAGCAGGCATCGCATTCACTATTCCTGGTCCTTTCTGGTTGCAAGGTTCACTGGCTTTCTTCTGGCTGATGGCCTTCTCGAGCGCCACCCACGACATTGCAGCCGACGGTTTTTATATGCTGGGGCTCAACCAGCACCAGCAGGCCTATTTCGTAGGCATACGTTCCACATTCTATCGCATAGCCACCATCTTCTCATCTGGTTTGCTGGTTGGTTTGGCTGGCGCCCTTCAGGTGCTCACACGCAGTATCCAGTACTCGTGGAGCCTTGTATTCTACCTGGTAGCGGGCCTCTTCATCGCCCTGTGGCTTTACCACAACTGGGCTCTACCACGCCCTGCCGAGGATGGTGAGAAGACACAGAAGACAGCCCGCGACATCATACGCGAGTTCTGGCTCACGCTGGTCACTTTCTTCCATAAGCCCCAAATGTGGGTAGGCATCTGCTTCATGCTGTTCTACCGCATGCCAGAAGGACTGCTATCTAAAGTGAGTGCGCTTTTTCTGGTTGACAGCACCAAAAACGGCGGCTTAGGGCTCTCAGACGGCGAGTTCGGCCTTGTTCAGGGCACTGTTGGCGTCATTGGTCTCACACTTGGTGGCATTCTTGGCGGCATCTGCGCCAGCCGCGACGGACTGAAGCGCTGGTTATGGCCTATGGTGATGGCTATCACGATACCCGATATCGTATACGTCTACCTCTCCTGTGCCCTGCCCACTGATCTCATCGTCATCAACATCTGCATTTTCTTAGAGCAATTTGGTTATGGCTTTGGCTTCTCAGCCTATATGCTCTACCTTATCTATTATAGTCAGGGTGAGCACAAGACTGCCCATTACGCTATCTGCACCGCCTTCATGGCCCTGTCGATGATGATACCCGGGCTCTTTGCGGGAGCCCTTCAGGAGAGTGTAGGTTATCAGGGGTTCTTCCTCATCGTAATACTCTCCTGCCTCATTACCTACCTCGTGTCATCGCTACTGAAGATAGACCCAGAGTTCGGAAAGAAAAAGGCATAAAGAAAGGCTTCCAGTTTTTGGAAGCCTTCTTTATTCTTACACATATTATATTCCTGCACCGTCTTGGAATCCAGCGTCAACAGCCTTGCTCTGCAGTATGCGCGAGTTTGGCGGTACACTATGCGTCAGCCAGATGTTACCACCAATCACCGAGTGGTGTCCGATGGTGATGCGGCCAAGGATAGAGGCGTTTGAGTAAACCGTCACATGATCCTCCAGAATCGGGTGGCGCGGCACATTCAGCATATTGCCGTTCTCATCATACTTGAAACTCTTGGCACCAAGCGTCACGCCCTGATACAGACTCACGTGGTTGCCAATGATGGCCGTCTCGCCTATCACGACACCCGTACCATGGTCTATCGAGAAATATTCGCCTATCTTCGCGCCAGGATGAATGTCGATACCCGTTTTCGAATGAGCTAACTCTGTGATGATTCTTGGAATCACGGGCACCTTCAGCTCATGCAGTCTGTGGGCCACACGATAGTGCGTCATCGCATTCATGACAGGATAGCAGAATATCACTTCACCATAGTTCGAAACAGCCGGGTCGTTGTCAAACATCGCCTGCACATCGGTATACAACAGTCGCTTAATCTCTGGCAGCGTGTCGATAAACTCCAGCGCCAATCGCTCAGCCTCGTTATATACCTGTTCCTTGGTGTACATCTGCTCACAATCCTCACAGAACTGCAGTCCGTGGGCAATCTGCTTGGTGAGCTGAGTCAAAAGCTCCTCCATGTGAACACCTATGTAATACGAACGTATGGTCTCGTCGGGCTGTCGCTTGTTAAAATAGTCAGGGAAGATGATGCTTTTCACCAGCTTTACAATCAGCTTCACCTGCTCTACCGAGGGCAGCGGAGCCACTGTGGCAGGCATCATGCCAGCCTCATTCTCACTGTATTTCGACAGCAGTGCCACGTTCTTGCGCAGCGTTTCATTCTGTTTCTTTTTGTCCATATCGGTGGCAAAAGTACGAATAAAAGAGTAAAAACGCAAAAGATTTCGTTCTTTTTTCTATTTCAGAGTCATTTTCAGAAAGGAAAATCGATATCCGGCCCCCACTCGTCATCAATCCTGACGATTATTTCAACCAACATCTCAGAGCTCTCATTGTCGAAAAGATTACCTTTACAAACCGTCACGCTGTTACGCTGGACAGGGAGGCGTGAGATTTTCTTCTCGGTCAATGGGGTAGCTGATCCCTTTTCATTTACAGAATAAGTCCTTATAGCAAGATCTATCGAATCTTTCTCCGCACTTGGAATCATATAGAATCCAAATTGCTTGTCAGCACTATTCACATCCTGCACAACGGTCTGATTGGTATTTGTGCTTCCATACCCCGTCAGTCCGTCAAACGTTCCTTTGCTACCTTTATAGCTGAATATCATCTGGTTCATCTCCGCAGGTGCCTTATCGACTGGGATAATATTTATGCGCGACACAATCCTGTTCAGCGTCAGGTCCTCCACAACAGCCTCGTCACCAATCTCCAAGTCCCTAGCGCACCAGAAGGTGTCGCCTAAATCGCTTCCTGAGATTGATACCCTTTCGTTTTTACTGAAGGAAGGGTTGTTCGAGGCGCTATGACCCACCACAATAAGATAATAATGTCCCCTCTCTAGCGTGAAATAGGCATTTCCGAAACCATCGCCGTCGACTTTCTGATTCACATACGCCACCCGTTCGCCCACATCGTTATATATATGGAAACACAGCCTTGAACACACATCCTCAATCGACCCCTTCGTTTTTGCAGGGAACGACGCCTGCTCATAGCTGACGATGCGCAGCATCACGTTAGCATCATTCGTGCCATCCTCATCGTTAACTACCATCTTCTCACACGCTGACACCAGCAGCGTCAGCACAATCAGCACACACAAGTTTTTTTTCATTTTGATACTCATTTGTCTGTTTAGTTTTTTTGCTTTTTACATTTTACTTATTACGTTTGCAAAGGTAACAAACAATTTTGAATTATACAATATTTTGGAATGAAAATTTTCATAATACCCATAAAAAAGTAACGTTTCTTGGTAATAAAAGACTTTCCCCGTAACAAACTACAGGTTTATAAGCCACAAACCTACACTTTCCTCTGAGCAGAAGCGGAAACAGCTATACCACACTGTGTCTGTAATCATGGTGCCCCAATGTGTTTTTTATAAAATATACACGAGAACTATTGCACAATTCAATTAATTTTTTTACCTTTGCAAACAGTTAAGTCCACACGAAAGATAAACGAATTGCTTTGAATATGATGAAGAAGATTTTCACACTATTACTTGCCTCGATGGGGCTGACGACAGCCTGTGGGCAACAGACTTTCGAAAATGCCGACGTAGAGGCATTCGCCAAGCTGACAGGCAGCAGCGACGTGACACTGCTCGACGTGAGAACGGAAAAAGAGTTTAACGAGGGGCACATTCCCGGGGCTCTGAACATCGACCAGGCTGAGGGCGATTTCATGGAGAAGGCCAAACAGGCACTGGCTAAGAACAAGACCATCGCCGTATATTGCCGCAGCGGACGACGCTCGGCTAATGCAGCAGGCCGACTGGCTGCCGAGGGTTACAAATGTGTCAACCTGCTGGGAGGCATCATTGCATGGAAAGAGGCTGGTCGTGAGACTGTTGCAGCCAGTAAGTACGAGATGGATGTTTTTAATACCAAAAGCGGTAAAGAGGTAAAGATATATGCCCTGCTCCACGCAAGTATCCGCATGACTTACGACGGCAAGGAGATAGAGATAGACCCGGTGACGAAGCTGGGCAACCGCACCACCGACTATCAGGCCATGCCAAAGGCCGACTACATTTTCGTGACTCACGAGCATGGCGACCACTTCGATAAAGAGGCCATCGCCCTGCTCACCACAGAGAACACGAAACTGATAACCAACAAGCGCTGTGCCGACATGTTAGGCTATGGCGAGGTGATGGCTAACGGCGACGCGCTGACGCTGGCCGACGACCTGAAAGTAGAGGCGGTGCCTGCCTATAACTACACAGAGGGGCACCTTCAGTTCCACCCCAAAGGACGCGACAACGGCTATATCCTGACCATCGACGGTCTGCGGATCTACATCGCAGGCGACACGGAAGACATCCCAGAGATGGCGGAACTGAAAGACATCGACATCGCATTCCTGCCCTGTAACCAGCCCTACACGATGACACCAGAACAGTTGGCAAAGGCTGCCAGAATGGTAAAAGCCAAGACGGTATTTCCCTACCATTACGGTCAGACAGACGTAACGTCCCTACCCCAAGAGCTACAGGCCGACGGCATTGGCGTGAGGATACGCCACTACGAATAGCGGCTAACTAAATCCAAGAAAAAAGCCATATTTCTTTCTAATAACACAAAAAAAGAGAGCCTTCACGAGGCTCTCTTTACGATATTCTTGTGGAGCTGGAGGGAGTCGAACCCTCGTCCAAACAGGGAAACCATACGCTTTCTACACGCTTATTCCAGCCTTCGGTTTTCGAGTAGCAGCAAGACCTGGACCACCAACTGCGACCTTAGCTCCAAAAATTTCATCTGAATGTCGGAGCCCAAACAGACTATTTCCGATTTAACCTGCGCCGCTGAATCTTTGGATTCGGAACAACATCCTCGGAGCGACGTCTCGTTCTCTCACCTTGTAAGAGAATAAAGCCAGTAATCTACTGTACTTCGATTAGGCAGCGAGAGCGTAATTCTTTTCGCCAATTATAATTTCTTTGACTCAGATTATGGAGGGAACCAAAGAAGCCTCCGCGTGCTTACGTACCATTTCATCTCGCCGTCAAATCCAGTCAACCCCAAGACAAAAATGTCGTAAATCGAACTGCTCACTAGCAAATTCGGGTGCAAAGATAGTACTTTTTCGGATATAAACAACATTATATTCCAAATTTTTAGTATTTTTGCAGCCGATTTCTATAATAATAATGTAGAATTAACGTTTAAATTAAGAGAATTATCAATCAATTATGAATAAGAAATTACGCAAACTAATAGTGCCTGTATGTGCCGTTTTGGTGTTTTCGGCTTGCTCTACACCTAAAAACATAGCATACTTTACTGATGTAAACGACGGTGCTACCATAGCCCTAGCCGAGAGTAAAGGTATCACACTGAGACCTAGCGACAAACTGTCGATAGTAGTCAACACCAAGTCGGCTGAACTGAACAATGTGCTGAATCTGCCAGCTATCACCCACGTCATCGGGTCGTCGGAGGCTCTGTCGCTCAATCAGAGCCAAGGCATGTCTGGATATACTATCGCCCCAGATGGCAACATCGACTTCCCACTTATCGGCAAGGTAAAAGCTGCAGGATTGACCCGTACAGAACTGGCCACAAAACTCAAGCAGATACTTGAGGAGAAAGATGCAGCAAAGGATGCTGTAGTGACAGTAGAATTCCTGAATATCGGATTCTCTGTTCTTGGCGAGGTTCATTCGCCAGGATTCCACTCATTCGTCAACGATAAGACCACACTGCTGCAGGGCATAAGCCGTGCTGGCGACCTGACCCTATACGGCAATCGCAACAACGTGAAAGTGATAAGAACTGAAGACGGCAAGCAGCAGGTATACATAGTCGACATCCAGAACACTGAGGCTATGATGAAATCGCCTGCCTACATACTGCAGCAGAACGATGTAATATACGTAGAGCCCAACAACTATCGCAAGCGCCAGTCTTCGGCCAATGCCAGCGAAGTAACAACGGCATCATTCTGGCTGTCAGCCATTTCGGCCATCGCAACATTAGCTGTACTTGTATTTAAGTAATGTCGTATATCATAAATAAGATAGGTATACTGAAAGACGCCTTCATGGGTAACCTCATGAAGGTTAAGGTATTGTACGATATCCGCATACGCAAGAACATAACCCTATCCCCTGTTAAGGACGACTCAACAATCGTGTCGCTGACAAGTTATGGCAAGCGTGTGAACGGTAGTGCACTGTATACAATCTACTCGCTATTGAAACAGAACATTCGTCCAAACCGTGTAGTACTATGGCTAAACGAGGACGAGTATAATGATGACAACATAACAAGCGATATCCGTTTTCTGTTCGATTATGGCTTGGACGTAAGATATGCAAAGGACATCAGGTCGTATACCAAGATTATCCACTCACTAAATTTGTTCCCTGATAAGCATATCATCACAGCCGATGATGACATCTACTACACCAAGAATTTTGTAGAGGAGTTTGTCAATGCTCATCGTCTTCATCCCAAAGCCATCATTACAGGATTTGCAAAAGATCCGATATTAGATACAAATAATAACTTGAAAACATATTCAGACTGGCCAGAGTACCACCATGTGCCCGCTAGTTTCGAATATGACAAAATGAAAATACTCCCACTGGGTTGGGCAGGTGTTTTCTATCCTAGTCACGTTTTCGATGAGGAAGTGACAAACGAGGCTGTATTCACCACCCTATGCCCTAAAGCCGACGACATCTGGCTATATATCATGGGACTACGCAGTAATGCTGAAAAGCGCATTCTGCCAGACTCTCATATAGCATATTACCATACAGACCTGTTGCGACAATACTTCACCAAAGATCGCCTTACGGCAACAAACCGTTTTGGTGGCGAGAACGACGTACAGTTGAAGGCTCTGTTAGAACATTACGAATTATCAATAAAATAAATACCACAAGTTTATGAAAGAATCAATTACCATCAGCGAATTTATCAGTTTATGTCTGAAGAAATGGAAGTGGTTTGCCATTTCAGCAACAGCATTCCTATTGCTTGGCATCGCATATCTGGTAATAACCCCACCCAAATACACTCTTAAAGCCCAGGTACTTGTCAGAGACGATGGCGGCATGGGCGGACTGATGGGACAGCTAGGAGGTCTGGCAGATCTTGGCGGAATCATGGGCTTTGGTTCATCCAATGTCTACAACGAGTTATACGCAATGCAGTCACCCTGGCTGATGCTCAACGTGGTTCGTCAGTTGAACCTTGACATGAAATATACCATCAAAGGTATCAGAAACAAGGACCTCTACGACGAGACATTGCCTATCAATGTGGTATTCAAGAATATCACTGATGATGATGACGTACGAATGAAACTTGACCTCAACAAGAACGGCGACTTCAAGATATACAAGCTAAAGAAAAACGATGATAAGTATAGCGACGAACTTACTGGTCATGTAAACAGCACCGTAAAGAGTAGCATAGGCGAAATCGAGGTAAAAGCCACCCCTTATCTCAAGAATATGGAAGACGATGAGGTAACCATCACTGTAAATCGTAGTGAGCCCATGGCTGTAGCAGAAGGATTGAAAAAGAAATCAATCAACATCGCAGTAGGAAGCCGTGATGCATCTATCATCGACATCAAATGTAAGGACACATCAAGAAAACGTGCAAAAGACATCATCAATGCCCTAATTGCAGAATACCGCAAGGAATTGAACGAGGACAAAGATGCCCAGACAGCAGTATCTGAGAAATATGTTACTGAACGTCTTTTCTCGCTTGAAAACGACTTGAAGACTCTCGACCAGCGTGTAGCCGACTATAAGAGTAAGACAATGATGCCCGATCTGGAAGTTATGGCAAAAGTATATGCAGAAGGGGCCAAGGACATGTCTACAGCCCACATGGAACTGAGTAATCAGCTTTATGTGGCAAAATCAATCCGCGACTATCTGCGCGACGAATCTAAGAAAGATGAACTATTACCTGCACTACTTGTATCAGACAACAAGGGACTGGCTGAGCAAGTTAGCGAGTATAACAAACTCCAACTTCAGCGTAATAAGATTATTGCAAGTTCAAGCAAAGAGAGTCCTGTGGTTAAGGATATTGATCAGCAGCTCGCTGCTATGCACAATGCTGTACTTTCTTCGGCAGAAAACGCAGTAAAACAACTGCAGTTGCAGATAAAAGGTGTAAGTGCCAAAGAGAGCGAAGGCAAGCAACTGATAGCCTCAGCTCCTCAGAAAGCCATAGGAGGATTAACAGATGAACGCGATTGGAAGGTATTGAACGAAGTATATGTATTCTTGCTACAAAAGCGCGAAGAGACTCAGATGGCCAAGGCTATGAAATCAGACATACGCGTTCTAACGCCACCACTTGGTGTGAAGAAGCAGACATCACCCATCAAGTCGACTGTTCTGTTTGGCGCATTACTTTTTGGACTATTCATTCCTGCCTGCGCTATATTCGTGCGTGAGCGAAACAAGAAGTAAACAAGTCCATCTATGGTTTATCTGTTCTTCGTACTAACAGTCACTTTACTTTTACTATCGTGGAAGTATATCCTAAGGCTTGAGCCTGCGGGCATCTTTGGTGCGCTTTGGATAGCTTTCGCAGTTTTGACATTGTTACTACAGAACTATATAAACCTGAATTTCGAGGGATGTGTGTTTATCATTACAGGTGTAATTTTCTTTGTATCAGGCACCATCTTCAGCGATTATTTCTATCAGCCCACCCCTTCGGATGAAAAGTTGCAACTAAAGAAGAATATGGTAACACCATTACTGCTTATTCTGCTTGTTGGAGCAATGGTGAATCCAATATACTCTATCATTCTGCATGGTTTCAGTCTTCGTGCTCTGCTAGATTTGCGTGAAGTATTAGAAATGAACAAAGGTATAGCTGGTGACAGATATTCAGGTGCTGAGGCACACGACCTTGTAAACCAGTTTTTCCTGATATTCTCGTATGCAGCACCTGTTATTGGTGGTTTTTGTTTCAGGCTTGTAAACAAGTGGAATAAGTTTCTGTGTGTCATAACTCTTATCCCTTGCACATTCATAGCGCTTACACAATCACTCAAAATGGGAATGATTGCATCGTTCATCCTGTTTTTTGCAAGCTATATTGTTTGCTCATATACCTATGGACTACCTATCAAGATAAAATGGAAGGTCATACTGAGGTTTACATTGGTAATAGCAGGATTCTTCTTTACGCTATTTATCTCGATGGTATTAAGAACAGGCGAAATAAACCAAAAGACGATCCTGGAGATTAGCGAGAAGTTTATATCCTATGCCATAGGTCACATGCATAATGCTGATCTTTGGTATACTACATATATACCTACAGATCTTACATGGGGAAGCAGAACATTCCTAGGTATTTCTAACGTGCTTGGCATCGAAGAGCGAGTACAGGGAATTTACCCTGAGTTTCATAATGTGGGTAAAAACGGATTCTACGGAATCTCTAACACCTTTACAATTTTCCGACCTTTAGTAGAAGACTTTGGTGAAGTTGGAGCCATGATAGCAATGTTTATCATGGGAGGAATTTCAAACATGTCGCTAAAGTCTGTCATTGCCCATCGTAATACGCTTATTAACCAAGTAATTTTGGTAGCCATATTTGCATATCTCATGTGGTCGTTCTCAGCCTCATTCTACGCATACACCACATATCTGGCTATGTTTGGCCTTGTATTTGTATTGTTCCACTTACTCCAAACTAAAGAGCCACAATGCTGAATGTAATCAAAAAGAAACTTGGTTCAGGAATGAGACGTGACATCGTATGGACATTCTCCATCCAGATACTCATCATGCTCAGTTCTTTTGCCATCAACAAACTGTTGGCAAACAGAATGAGCATCGATGACTTTGGACAATACAACGTAATAAAACGTTCCGTACAGGTATTATCGTTTGTGATGCTAGCTGGTGTGGGTATCGCTATTCCACGATACATCCCAATATATAGGAATAGCACACCACCAAAAAGGATTTTGCCACTACTTTGCGCTTCTATTATATATATAATAGGTATATCGATAATTGTGGTGCTGGTATGCACACTATTCTCTGCGCAGATGCAGGACATCATTATTGGCCAAAATGACAATACGACCCTGTTCATTATTGCTCTGGCCTATGCATTCGTATTAGCTATGGCGCAATATGCCTTTGCTTACTATCGTGGTATCGGCAATTTCAAATGGTATAACAGCACACAACTTGCAATGCAGTTATCCATTATTGTTCCATTGGTTCTACTACCAATTGTGACAGTAAAATACGTGTTTGCATCATGGCTCTTAATTACTATACTGCTTGTAGCCTATCTGTTGGGAAGGGAACTATGGCTTTTCATCCGTAGAAATGGAGCATTCAAATTAGAATCTTCACTAAAATCACATCTTGCTACCATCATAAAATACTCTTCAGGACGTTTGATAGCAGATTTCTTCCAATTCTCTCTGTCAGCCTTTCCACTTATCTACATCAGCAACAATCTTGATTTACAAACAACAGCATATTTCTCTGTAGGAATATTCTTTGTAACAATGGTAACGCCAATATTCTCATTTATGGGAATAATCCTTCTGCCATATATATCACAATCCATCGCACGCAATGAGATGGCAAATGCCGACCGCTTAGTAAATAGATTGGCATTGATTTACATTGGGACATCACTACTGTTTACAGGATTCATATATGTTTTCACAAGATTCCTTACTACACTGCTTTTTACAAGCGATTACATCGTAACCACGGATCTTACTCACATTATTATACTGTCTATCCTACCCCAGGCACTTTATATGCTATATCGCAACACAATTGATGCAGTCAGCGTCATTCCATACAATGCTATTATTCTTGGACTGTGTTTCGCCGCGATGGTAGCTAGTTTCATGTTCTCCACCACCCTCAATCAATTCGCTTGGGCCTACGTTGGCGTATCTGTCGTTCAGGGTTTTGTATCATTGATAATATGGAAATGTATCAAAATGAGAGTATCTCCTAAATAAAACACATCTTTTCGCAGATTTTTGAAAAAAAAGTAGTACCTTTGCACACTGATTTCGAATAATTTGCGTTTAATTATATATGAACATAAAAAAAGTATCTGTAATATGCCCTGTCTTCAATGAAGAGAAGTTCATTGAAGCATGCATTTTATCTATTATCGAGCAGGATTATCCTAAGGATTCGATGGAGGTTCTGTTCGTAGACGGGCGCAGTACAGACCGAACTAGAGAGATTATCCAAAAATATATGGAGCAGTACGATTTCATCAAACTGCTCGACAATCCTGAACGCATAGTGCCATACGCTCTGAACAGGGGACTTGAGGCTGCAAAGGGCGAAGTAATAATGCGACTGGACGGACATTGTACCTACCCCACTAACTATATCTCTGAACTTGTAAGATATCTGTATCAACTGAATGCAGACAATGTGGGTGGTGTTTGGAACACTCAGCCAGCTAAAGACACGCCTATGTGTCAAACCATAGCCTTGGCATCAAGTCATCCATTTGGCGTGGGAGGTTCTATGCACAAGATTGGTTCATCGAAGATAATCGAAACAGACACAGTTCCTTTCGGATGCTACAAGCGTGAGGTATTTGAAAAGACAGGCCCATTTGATACCGACCTGGTAAGAAACCAGGACGACGAGTTTAATGGTCGCCTACTTAACCTTGGGGGAAAGATTTATCTTATACCTCAGGTTATCATCAATTACACAGCACGCGACACACTCTGCAAGGCAAGAAGAATGTACTATCAGTACGGACTATACAAGCCATTGGTAAACAAGAAGCTTGGCGCTCCTGCTACTGTAAGACAGTTCTTCCCATTGCTATTCCTTCTTGGAATTTTTTTCGGTGGCATATTAAGCATTTTCATACCATTTATATTGCACATTTATACCACTGTGTTGCTACTCTATCTGTTTATAGGAATAGTAGTTGGCAGCATGAGTGCTATACGTGCACATCAGCCATTAATCGCATTGCTGATGCCTTATGTTTTCTTCAATATTCACATGAGCTATGGTATTGGCTATCTAGTTGGTATATTCAACGTGATAGGAAAAAGAACAGCTCAGGTAAAACCAAACAGATAAAAAGAGATGAAGATCCCATTTTCACCACCAGATATAACAGAACAGGAAGCACAAGAAGTGACAGCTGCCTTGCTCTCTGGATGGATAACTACAGGTCCTCGAACCAAAGAGTTTGAGAGACAGATTGCCGCATTCTGCGAATCGAAGATGGCTGTATGCCAAAGCAGCGCAACAGCATGTCTCGAAGCAATACTTCGTATACTGGGCGTAGGTCCAGGCGACGAGGTTATTACTTCAGCCTATACCTATACTGCCACAGCTAGTCCAGTTTGTCACGTAGGTGCCAAACTGGTATTCGTCGACACTAAGCCCGACTCATACGAGATGGACTACGAAAAGCTGGCAGAAGCCATCAATGAAAATACAAAGGTGGTGATACCTGTAGACATAGGTGGTGTACCCTGCGACTATGCCGCCATCAACAAGGTGGTAGAGGCTAAGCGACATCTGTTTAAACCTGCCAACAAGATACAAGAGGCCATCGGACATCTGATAGTTGTAGATGATGCTGCACATGCTTTTGGTGCCAGTTGGAACGGAAAGATGATAGGATCGGTAAGCGACTTCACATCATTCTCATTCCATGCTGTAAAGAACTTCACCACTGCCGAAGGAGGCGCACTTACTTGGAACCCCATCGATGGTATCGACGACAACTGGCTTTACACTCAGTTCCAGCTGAACTCGCTGCACGGCCAGAGCAAGGATGCTCTGTCGAAGAGCCAGCTAGGTGCTTGGGAATACGACATAGTGAGTCCTGCCTATAAAAGCAATATGACAGACCTGACTGCAGCTATCGGATTGGTACAGATGAAGCGCTATCCAGATATGCTGAAACGTCGCAAGGAACTTATCGCCCACTACGATAAGGAACTATCAGGCCTGAATCTGCAAGTACGCGATCACTATACAGCAGAACATACCTCATCAGGTCACCTGTATCAGGTAAGACTGTTGGGACGCGACGAACAGCAGCGTAATGACATCATCATAAAAATGGCAGAACGTGGTATCGCAACCAATGTACACTTCAAGCCACTGCCCATGATGACTGCCTACAAGAAACTGGGAGCAGACATAAGCAACTATCCTAATGCTTATAATCAGTATAAAAACGAGATTACACTACCATTATATACTAAGCTTACAGACGAGCAGGTAGAATACATCTTGAAAAACTTCAAAGAGGTAATATGATCAGACTATTCGACATACTATTTTCTTTGTTGGGCTTACTGCTTCTTTCTCCCCTATTTGTGGTAATATATCTGCTGATTATTGCAGAGAGCAAAGGGGGCGCATTCTATATCCAAGAGCGAATAGGCAAGAATAGCAAACCATTCGGACTGTATAAGTTTCGCTCTATGCGAGTAGGTTCTGATGCAGAAGGACTTCTTACAGTGGGCGAACGCGACAACAGAATTACTCGTACTGGCTATATACTGAGAAAGACCAAGATAGACGAACTGCCCCAGCTACTGAATGTATTGAAGGGGGATATGAGCCTAGTTGGTCCAAGACCAGAGGTAAAGAAATATACAGATATGTATACAGATGAACAGCGCAAGGTGCTATCTGTAAGACCTGGCATAACTGACTATGCATCAATCGAATATGTAAACGAGAACGAGTTGCTTAGCAAGGCTGATGATCCTGAGCAGATGTATATCGAAAAGGTGATGCCTGACAAGATTAAACTGAACATGAAGTATCTGGAGCACTATACTGTAGGCGAATACTTCAAGATAATCTTTCTCACCTTTAAAAGTCTTGTAAAATGAAAAGGTGTATTGATTTCTGTCTGGCACTTGTCTGCATCATCATATTCTCGCCATTATTCATCATTTGCTATCTGGCCATCAGATTAGAGGACGGAGGGCCGGCATTTTTCAAGCAGGAAAGAATCGGACTAGGCGGAAAACCTTTCAACATACTTAAGTTCAGAAGCATGCCGATAGATGAGAATCGTGACGAGTTTGCACTGTTCAATCATAGCAAACACGAGAATCTTACACGTATAGGAAGATTCTTGAGAGAGCATCACCTGGACGAACTTCCACAATTAATCAATGTACTAAAAGGGGATATGGCATTTATTGGCCCTAGACCAGA
>JAEEGJ010002472.1_pt1 | contig 94480 bp, 92 predicted proteins | sample 8958761 | NCBI WGS metagenome assembly JAEEGJ01 (sample SAMN16246546, study PRJNA631951) | gut metagenome | biome: gut microbiome; feature: rumen; material: RS-attached | host: Bos | place: Iran: Karaj | collected 2018-10 | reverse complement strand
ATCTTTCCTGTCATATACAAGACATGAGTATTTCAGAAGAATTCTGTGCAACATGTTCGGTGAACTCGTGGAAAACGGGGAATTCCCCGAAGACTACGATATCCTTGGCGGGATCGTCAAGGATATCAGTTACAATAACAGTATAGATTATTTTGGTTTTTCACTTAAAAAGATCTGATAATAAATTCTGTGCTTTTGACTGCTTCTTTTTTCGCTTGATATCATACATCAGGGAATCTGCCTTTTGTATGATATCTGCCAGTTTGTCATTTCTTGTGGGTGTCGTGAATACACTTCCGGCAGAAGCGCTAATCGTGTAAGGTTTGTTCACCGACTGGTTGATCCCATCCAGCTTACTCTCAAGTCTGCTTTCGAACAGTGATTCAAATGTTTCGGGAACATTTATGCACATGACAACAAACTCATCACCGCCTAATCTTGCACATATGTCCGTTCCGCCTCTGCAGCAGCTTGTTATTGCTTCTGCAACCTTCTGGATCGCAAAGTCTCCTTCCTTGTGACCGAAATTATCATTAATGAACTTTAATCCGTCCATATCTATGAAACTGACCATAAGAGTGTTTCCTTGGGCCACGCATCTTTTAAACAGCTCCTCCGATGTTCTTGTGAAACCGTTCCTGTTATATATCTTGCAGAGAGGATCCAGCACATTAAGCTTTGATATGCCTTCTATCGCATTTCCTATGCTCATTGTCATTGTATGGCAGAGCATACTGTAGATCGGGAAATCATCGTTGGTTACGATATAGTAGCCGAGACACCTTTCATCAAAATGAAGAGGAAGGAAGTAACTTACGTTTCCTCCGGTCTTAAAAGGTATAGGATGCAGCTGACTGCTCTTAAACCGATCAAGAGTCATTCTTTTTCCGTTATCCCATATGAGCGGTGCTGTCATATATTCGGGATAGACTGAATCCTTGTCAGCCAGAGAGAGCGTATGATAGGTATTCTCCCAGTCCTCTATAAGACACAGACTGAAGCTTTTCATTTCAAGGGTATTTACCATCTTTTCTATGGCATCGACACATTCAGTCATGTTCTGGGCACCGGCCAGTCCCGCAATAAGTCTGTTTAGCATATGCACACTGGTGTAAGTCCTTTCAATGCGCTGATAGGTGCTTCTTTTGAATTCCATTACATCCTCATAATCATGGATGTCGCATCCGCAGCTTTGGGCAAATACAGTCTCTGCCTCAAGTTTTATATCTTTTGGCTGTTCTTTGCCGTTCATAAGATCATAAAGAACCTGGCATGCTTTCTGTCCGGAAGCATATAAAGGTCGTTTGACCGTTGTCAGCGTGGGATATGAATTCTGAGCATTGAATGTATTGTCAAATCCGGTGATTATCACATCTTCGGGTATCTTATAGCCCATACGCTGAAGCTTGCTCATCGCAGTAAGAGCCATACTGTCATTTGCGCATACAAAGGCATCGGGAAGATCAAGACCCGATTCAACAAACTGTTCGATCGCTTTGATGCCGTCATAGCTTCTGAAGCGGCCGGCAAAGAATCGTCTCTCATCAAACTCTATACCATGTTCCTTAAGAGAATCCCTGAAGGCTCTCAGTCTTTCATTTGCTTCGGGGTTGGTGGAAGGACCGGAGATAAAGTTAAAAGTTTTTGCCTTGTGGACCGTTATCAGATGATCAACCAGTTTTTTCATAACGGAATAGTTGTCTATGCCGATATTGTAGAATTCATCATAATCCTCGCACTCAAATATGATCGTAGGTATATTGGCGGCTTTTACCCTGTCTATTATAAATCCTCTGACTGTTTTGTTTGCGAAAGTGTTTGAAAGAAGAAGTGCTCCGTCAAATTCGGAAAAATCCGGGAGCCCGTAGATGCTGTATTCTCCAAGGTCGAAATCTCTGCTGTCGATTATGCCTCCGAATGCAGCAAAATAAGAAACATTTATATCATGTTCTCTCGCATATTCATTGATACCTGTTATGATGTGATATGGATATTCTTCATCCATTCCGGAAACAACGGCGGCGACGTTTTTTATCATAAAATGTAACCCTTTCTGTTTTCGGCCCCTTTGTATAATTTTATAATACCGTTATTTTTGAGGCAAGCTTTTTTATCATACTATTTAGTATGATATTTGAAAAAATAGCCCCATACTGATAAAATCTGACTAGTGAAATAACGGAGCTAGAAATAATATCTATTTTGCTTGTAGGTATCATAGCAGTTGTATATATACTTTCAAGACCACATTACCGTTCTTAAAACTTGATGAGTATGAAGGCAGTGTAAGCCTTATAAGACAGGAAAAGCCGATGGAGCCTTACAAAGGGGTAATGCTCATTCCTGGAGATCTTGTTGAGACAATGCAGGATTCCTTTGCTGCACTATTTGTTGATAATGATTTCACAACACAAAAAGGTTTACATAAAATGGCTGAAAGCGATGGGGGGGTTCGCATTATACAAATGAGAAATTGAGCGAATGACATTGCGGATTTCAGCCGATGCGGATAAAAAAATATAGCAAAAGTATCGCGAAGATGTCAATTTTGTAGTCAAAATTTATGCAATGTGTGATTATTTATGAACCATCGATGCAGTCCTGTTATCCGCATCAATTATTTAGGCTATTTGTGATAACTCACAGATAGCCTTTTTTGTCAGTAAAATCAATACTTTAAGAACCTTTTAGCGCTTTTTGCTTGTTTGTCTGTGATTGTCTAATAATGTGTCTTTTTACACTAAATGGCATTCAAAATGGCAGTCAAAAAAACAGTCATTAATGCTTGAAAAATCGTTGTTTTGTAATTATGGAATATTGTTAATAAATTCTAATACAAGTATAATATAAGAAAGTGATTTTTATGTGTTATGAATGGTATGTTTGATATCAACATTAGGAGAGAAAATGAGAAAACTAACACCAATTCAAGAAGAAACGATGCAGTATTGTAAGAAAAAAATAGATGAAGCACGTGAGATACACATTGATATAAAAAAGACAAAAAAGAGAGACATGAGAAAGGCTGAGGAAATATTAGATGCTCAATCTGGTATAGTGTATACATAAGGTGGAAAATGTACGATTAAAACACTAAGAGCATTAGAAGAACAAGGACTACTTGTAGTTTTAGAAGATAATTCAGGAATTGGAACAAGTGGAGGCGCATTTCCTTCAAAAGTACGGATATTGAATTATTAGTTTTTCAATAATGAATCAATTCATTGGGGTTAATTGACTGAATATAAAAGATGATTTTTTGTTACAAAACTAGAAAGAGATTTACAAAGCGGGAAATTCATTTTTCAAACGGGAAGCTCGCTTTACATTCGAGGTTTAAAATCGACCATATGGTAATTTTGCACAAAAAGGCCTGCTTTTTTACAGGCCTTTTTTACGTCATCTGCATTTCGTGCTCGAATTTCTGCATTTCGTGCCGTTTTTCGTTTTTATGCGAAAAATGTTGTAAAATTAACTATGTATCGAATATGGGTTAGTTATGACTTATTATACAAAGACAAACGAAAAATCAAGTCGTCATTTTTCATAAATTTTTACGTACAATGATGTAATTATCTGACAAAAGATGCTTGGAATATAGAAATGACAAACCAATTGTGGTACACTTTTAATTACATCGCCTAGTTGTATATAGGTAAGTAGGTAAGTCGCAAAACGGTCGAAATATCGTTTTAGTAAGTAGGTATGCTGATGAGTGATATGAACAGATCTTCGCTGCATGTATCAGCCGAGGTGGAAAAACTTAATCAAGTATCGGATTTTGTGAAGGATTTCTTTGCAGGCAAAGGCTTTGATGCAAAGTTCTGCAATCAGTTGGACATAGTCGTTGAAGAGATATATGTCAACATCGCATCGTACGCATATCCTGACGGTGGTCAAAAAGACGCATATGTAGACTGTGAAGTCGATAATGACCAGGCGATCCTCATATTCAGGGATCATGGAATACCGTACAACCCTTTAATGAAGGAAGATCCTGTCACTGATGATCCTTACGGTATGACCATAGGTGGTTACGGAATATTCATGGTCAAAAAGATCATGGATGAAGTCATATATGAATATGATGAATCAACCAAAGAAAATATCCTCACGATGAGGAAAAACAAATAGCAAAAGGAGAAGAAGAATGAAGATCAAAAACCTCGAATTTTCAGACCTTATTTCCGGTTATGTCAAAGAGTACAACGGAAAAGACAAGTTTGTCATCACAACTACCGATGGCAGAGATTACGAAGCGATCCTTGGAAGCAATATCTATGCGAGATTGCTAAGAAACTTAGGCGAGCCTTATTCAGATGCGACAGCTATGATCGGCAATCTTTTAAAGCCCGGCCAGATGGTTTTCGCATACGGCGTGTTCTATCCTAACGGCGAGAACAAGGATGATTATGTGTTTGAAGCAAAATGTCTTGATTTCCCCGGAAAGAACAAGGACGACTTCAGATTCGAAGAGGAAGACTGGTGGGCTAAGCAGTCAAGAGAGATCTGCGATTTCTTCCTTCATTCACAATTCCCCGACGGAGATATCAACTACGACAATTACAGAACATCTTTAATGCTTACAGGTGAGAGAAATGACAGCACATACCGTCAGGAGACAGATACTATCTCAAGAATGATCTACGGTATGGCTTCAGCATATATGTTAACAGGTGAGGAGCGTTTCCTGGAAGCTGCTGAAAAGGGCTGTAAGTACATGCAGGATCACCTTAAGTTCTATGATACCGATGAGAACATCGTTTACTGGTATCACGGAATAGATGTAAAAGACGGAAGAGAGCATAAGGTATTTGCTTCAGAGTTTGGTGATGACTATGATGCTATCCCCATGTATGAGCAGATATATGCACTTGCAGGTCTTACACAGACATACCGTATCACAGGTAATCCTTCAGTTTACCGTGACATAAAGATGACAGTGGATCTGTTCGAGCATTTCCATGATAAGGAAAGAGGCGGATACTATTCACACATCGATCCCATCTTCCTTGATCCTTTGGCAGAAAGCCTTGGCGGAAACAAGGGTAAGAAGAACTGGAACTCTGTAGGTGATCATGCACCTGCATATCTTATAAATCTGTGTCTTGCAACAGACGAGAAGAAGTACTGGGATTTCCTTGTTGAGACAGCTGATACCATAACAGGTCACTTCCAGGATTACGAGAACAGCCCGTTCGTTCAGGAGAAGTTCAATGAGGACTGGTCACATGACTATAACTGGGGCTGGCAGCAGAACAGAGGTGTAGTAGGACATAACTTAAAGATCGCATGGAACCTCATGCGTATCAACAGCTACATCAATAAAGATGAATATGTAAAGTTTGCTGAGACCATAGCAGCAAAGATGCCTCAGGTAGGTATGGATATCCAGCGTTTCGGTTGGTATGACGTTATGGAACGTAAGACCTTTGACGGTGAGGACTTCCACAGATTCGCATGGCATGACAGAAAAGCTTGGTGGCAGCAGGAGCAGGGTATACTTGCTTATCAGATCCTTTACGGAATTCTCGGCAAGGATGAGTATCTTAAGTATGCAAGAGAGTCAGCTGCTTTCTATAATTCATTCTTCCTTGATCATGATGACGGAGCTGTTTACTTCAACGTACTAAACAACGGTCTTCCTTATCTTCTTGGAACAGAGCGTATGAAAGGCTCACATTCAATGAGTGCTTACCACTCAGTAGAGCTGTGCTACCTTTCAGCGGTTTATATCAATATGCTGGCTACAAAGAAGCCTCTTGATCTTTACTTCAAGCCCGAACCCGGAGCATTCAGAGATGACATCCTTCATGTATCTCCTGATATCCTTCCTAAGGGTTCAGTCAAGATCGATTCGGTTACTGTAAACGGAACAGCATGGGATAAGTTTGATGCAGACAATCTTACTGTTACGATCCCTGCTACAAACACAGCACCCAAGATCAAAGTTACACTTAAGCCGGTATAAAGCATGATAAGAATAGATGAATATCCAACTCACGAACTGAATGGTATAAAGTATCGGTGCGGCCGTGTACAGCCTTTTGGTGCGAGCGTGGTGGGAAATACAGGTATCAATTTCTCGATCTTTTCAAAGGATGCGACATATTGCGAACTGGTTCTTTTCCATCACGGAATGAAGGAACCTTTTGCAAGGATACCGTTTCCGGAAGAGTTCCGTATAGGTAATGTCTTTTCGATGATAGTATACGGACTCGATATCGAAGATGTGGAATACGGTTACTGCATGGACGGTCCATATGATCCAAAGAGCGGATACTGGTTCGACAGAAAAAAGATACTTCTTGATCCTTATGCAAAACTTGTAAGCGGAAGAAACGTATGGGGAAGAGAACCTGACTGGGAGGATCCCTTCCAGCACAGGGGCTGCGTTATATTAGAGGATTATGACTGGGAAGGTGATAAGCCTCTTGAGATCCCCATGAAGGATCTTGTGATATACGAGACGCATGTAAGAAGCTTTACAAAGGATGAATCGAGCAATGTAAGATACAAAGGCACATTTGCAGGACTTCTTGATAAGATCCCTTATCTTAAGGAACTGGGTGTCAACTGTATAGAGCTCCTACCCATATTCGAATTTGATGAATTCGAGAACAGCAGGGTGATAGACGGTGAGCGTCTTTACAACTACTGGGGTTATTCAACGGTATGCTTCTATGCACCTAAAGCAGGTTATGCGGCATCAGCTCCTTTGGGACTGGCAGCCGATGAGTTAAAGAACCTGATAAAGCAGATGCACAAAGCAGGCATCGAAGTGATGCTCGATGTAGTGTTCAATCATACCGCGGAAGGTAATGAACAGGGACCTTACATCTCATACAGAGGTATAGACAACAAGACTTACTATCTGCTCACACCTGACGGATATTATTACAACTTCAGCGGATGCGGAAACACCATGAACTGTAATAACGCGATAGTAAGAAACTGTATCCTGGATGCGCTTCGCTACTGGGTCTCAGACTATCACATAGACGGATTCAGATTCGATCTTGCAGCGATTTTGTCAAGAGATGAAAACGGAGCTCCGATGACGAGTCCTCCTCTTCTTGAGACACTCGCACACGATGCGGTCCTTGGAAAGTGCAAGCTGATCGCGGAAGCCTGGGATGCAGGCGGTCTTTACCAGGTCGGAAGTTTCCCGGCATGGGGAAGATGGGCAGAGTGGAACGGAAAGTATCGTGACTGTCTAAGAAAGTTCATAAAGAGCAGTGCAGAATGCGGACCCGAACTCATATGGAGACTTAAAGGCTCACCTGATCTTTACGGAAACAGAAGCGCCGAGGCTTCGATAAACTTCATAACGTGCCATGACGGATTTACAATGTATGATCTGGTCTCTTACAACGAGAAACACAACATGGCAAACGGTGAGGACAACAGGGACGGCAGTAACGATAACGACAGCTGGAACTGCGGAGTTGAAGGCGAGACGGATAACGAAGAGATCAATAAGCTAAGAAACAGGCAGATAAAGAATGCAGCAGGACTTCTTTTGATGAGCCGTGGTATCCCGATGATATTATCGGGTGATGAATTTGCCAATACGCAGTATGGAAACAATAACGCGTACTGTCAGGATAATAAGATATCATGGCTTGACTGGACAAGGCTTGAAGAACATAAGGATATCTTTGAATTCTTTAAGACCATGATAGCCTTCAGGGCAGAGCATCCGGTACTAAGAAGAAGTGATTTCTATACAGGAGAGAATTCACTGCATTATCCTGAGATGTCATTCCACGGGATACATCCATGGAACATTGATGAGAACTCGCCGTTTTTATCATTCGGATTCATGTATTCCGAGGCGGCAGCAGATTACAAGACAAAAGAGGATGCATTCATATACTGTGCAGTGAACGCTCATTGGGAGAACGCAGTCTTTGACCTGCCGATCATACCCGATGACATGAAATGGGAAACAGTCGCCTATACAGGTGACACCAAGATAACAAAAAAAGTTGTGGAAGGTTCAGTGGAACTGATGCCCAGGAGCATGATGGTTCTGATCGGACACAAAATAAGCAATAAAACCCGCAAAGGAGGAAAAAAGAATGTTTGACTTCAAGGTAACTAACAACGCAGGAGAGGTGGATGTAGAGCTCAAGGGAAGACTTGATGCAACAGTAGCACCTCAGCTTCATGAGGAGATGGCAAAGCTTCAGGGCGGTGACATCAAGAAGGTGACATTTGATGTAAAAGAACTCGAGTACATTGCCAGTGCAGGTTTGAGAGTCATCATCTTTGCAAAGCAGAAACTCGGTGCTGATACTCAGATCTTTATGAAAGATGTGAATGAGGACGTTAAGCAGGTTATTGAGATGACCGGATGCGACAACTTTGTAACGATAATCTGATCGGAGGTTTCCATGGGTAAAAAAATAGGGATATTGATCGAGAACAGGTTCATCGAGAAAGAGATCTTCTATTATCAGTCTTATTTCGCCAATGCAGGGTATGAAGTTGTGCTCCTTACAAGACTCTGGGGACAGCCTTCTCTTACCTTCAAGGGACTGGAGTATCAGGCAGAGATAACCGCGCAGAACAGTTTTGAGAACCTTAGCGACGATGATCTTAAGGATTATGTTGCTATCATCGCACCCGCAGGTTATGTATCTGATTATCTTTTGTATGAGGAAAAGCCGGGAGATATATCACCCGCCTGCAGATTTTTAGAGCGTGTGATGAAGGATAAGAGCATCATCAAAGGTTTCATCTGTCATTCACTCTGGATCGCGGGTCCGATCAAGGAAAGCTTTAACGGCAGAAAGGTTACATGCCACAACAATATCCTGTCACATGTCCGCAATGCCGGAATAGAGTATCAGGATGCGGACGTATATGTGGACGATGACCTTATCACTGCAAGAACAGGCGGACATCATGCACCTTTTGCGGAATGCATCATAAACAATATCAGAAAGTAGAGGATGAGATTATGTATGAGAATGCGATAATCATACGCGAAAAGCTTCGCAAGAAGAAAACAGCCGAAGGCATACTTATGCAGGAACTCGGCAGAGGCCAGAGAATGAACGGACTTCACTGGAACATGGAAGACGGTGCCATAGTTGACTGGCATTCACATGAAGCAGAGCAGTTCGGATATGTCATAAAGGGCGGATTCAAGATCTGGTTTGAGGATGAAGAGTATGAGATACATGAGGGCGACTGTTATTTCGTACCTCCGAATGTAAAGCATAAATTCATCGCTCTTGGTGAGACGGAAGCTATAGATCTTTTCAATCCGATCAAGGAAGACATACCAAAAGAGATCGAGTAGATCAAAGTAAAGTTTAGTTTAGTTATTCATAAACTTAAAGATAAAAAGGAAAAAGGAGAACGAAAAATGGGAAAACTAAAAGTATTGGTACTGGCTACTAACTATGGTTCATGGGGTGAGGAACTTCAGGCACCTTGGGATGCGCTTAAAAAGGCAGGTTATGACTTAACACTTGCTACACCTAAGGGACTTAAGCCTCTTCCGCTCACGATCAGCGTAGATCCTGATTTCGTTGACGGAGTTCAGAACTACAAGACAAATCCTAAGGATGTATGTGACAGGATCAAAGAGCTCGTTGACGGTGACGAGTGGGCTCATCCGATCAAGATCAAAGATGCTAAGATGGCTGACTATGACGCACTTGTTCTTACAGGCGGTCTCGGAGCTATGATCGACGTTGCCAACGACTACAACACACATAAGCTCATCCTTGATGCTTTCTATGACGGAAAGATCATCGGTTCGCTTTGCTATGCTGTAGCAGCATTGGTATTCTGCCGTGATCCTAAGCAGGATTACAAGTCAGTTGTTTACGGAAAGAACATCACAGCTCATCCGAGAGCATGGGATTTCTACGGACCTGACATGGCTGCATCTTACGAACTCTACGGTGAGACACCTGACAACAAGCATACAGATGTTATCACACCCGGATTCTTATATCCTATCGAAGACCTCATCAGAGATGCTGTAGGTCCTAACGGTAACTGTATCGCAAGAAACAGTACCAGCAGAGAAGATCCCGAAGCTAACTACTCATATCCTTTCATCACGGCTGCATCAGTTGAATCTTCAAGAGCATATGGTGCTCTTCTTGTTAAGGTTCTTGACAAGATCGTTGCAGGCGAGGATGTTACAAAGCAGAACATTCACATTTAAGATTTAGATGATAAACATGACGGGGGCAAAGAGGCAAAGATGCTTATTTGCGACTTTGCCCCTGTTTTTTGCATTTTGAAGAATACTACAGATTGATTGGAGTTATTGGAGGTATAAGCTATGCCGTGTATAACAGTTCAGAGTTTGGAACTTGCGGAAAGTCAGCGCAAGAGGATCGCAGAAAAATATATAGAGATTTTTTCGGAAGAGACAGGAGTACCCAAGGACAGGGTATATCTGTTTTTCGATGGTTATAAATTGGATGAGGCAGCGACTAACGGTCAGCTGTTCTCAGACAGAGGGATAGGCCCCATAAGAGGAAAGTTTAACGAAGAGGAGTGGAACAAATAATGGATGTTAATCAGGCTATCGTAAAGATTTTGGAAGAAACAGGAAGAGTATCGCATGTATTTGGAAGTACCGGTCAGGTAAACGCTTCCATGCTGCTTGCTCTTCGCGATTCAGATAAGATAAAGACCGTAGTTGTAAGAAATGAGCAGGCTGCTTCGTTTATGGCCTGTGGATATACCATGTTTAATCCTGATAACCTTGGTGTATGTTTTGCAACAGGCGGCCCCGGGGCATTCAATCTATTCTCAGGTATGGCTGTGGCATATTCGGATTCACTGCCTATCATAGGAATAACAGGTTATGCAACGGCAGCAGTAAGAGGTAAAGGATGCTTAAATGAGTCTTCAGGGCTTTCAAGAACCCCCGATTCTCATAAGATGTTCTCAGCAACAACAAAGAAATCCTATATCGTGGAAGATGCCTCACAGATCTGTGACATCATGGAAGATGCTATAAATACAGCATTTAACGGTCGTCCCGGACCTGTACATGTACATGTTCCAAAGAATATAACGACTGCAGAGGTTCCCAATTTCAGATCCATAAAGCTTGATATCAAGCCTGTGAAAGCAAAACAAAGATGTGCGTCTGAGTTTGCAGCCCGCATACTTTCGGGTATCGAGAAGAAGGAAAAACTCCTCCTTCTTGTCGGATACGGATGTATCAGAGCTGAAGCAAAGGATGAGCTCATGCAGCTTATAGATAAATACAAGATCCCGTTTGTTACAACTATGGATGCAAAGGGTTTCCTTCCTGAGGATCACAAGTTATCGCTTGGTATTTTCGGAACGACAGGTGATCCTGTTGCCATGGATTATTTCGAGAAAGCGGATACCGTTATCGCGGTAGGTAACTCATTTGCAGAGAATGCCACTCTTCTGTTTAAGGGAGATCTGTATGATAACAAGACTCTTTTGCATATCAATATCGATCCTCATGAGATAAACAAGGTATATCCTGCGGATTATTCAATGATATCTGATGCAAAAGCAGGTCTTTCTTCCATCCTTTCCGCAATGGAAGCTATGGGAGGAGCAGCAAAGGCATTTGATGCAGAGATATCAGATGACAAGAAGAAATGGTTCGATATGCCCAATGTCGGCTCACCTGAAAAAATGCATCCTGCAGATGTTGCAAGAGTTATTTCTGAGGTGGCACCTGATGATGCTATCATCATGGGTGATGCAGGTTCGCATATGCTGTGGCTTTCAGAGTATATGAAGCTTTCCGGCAACCAGAGATATCAGAATCCCGGTTCTTTCGGACCTATGGCAAGTCATACAAACGGATGTATAGGTGTCAAATGTGCCAATCCCGATAAGGTTGTCATCTCAGGTTCAGGTGACGGATGCTATCTGATGGCAGGATTTGAACTTCTGACCGCTGTCCAGAACGATATCCCCGTTGTATGGGTCATCTTCAATAACGGTGAGTTCAACGTAATAAAGAAATTCCTTTTAAATATGTTCAATGAACATGCATATATGTCATTTATGAATCCCGATTATGTCGCTTATGCTCAAAGCTGCGGCGCAACAGGAATGAGAGCGACAAATAAGGAAGAACTTAAGGAATGTCTTGAAAAGGCAATCGCTCTTAATAAACCTGTAGTGATCGATGCAGTGATCGACGGTGATGTATTCGCAAACATGAATAAGTCAATGTAAGAAGGATTTTTAGGCTTTTGCCGGTATGAGGTGCATATGAAACTATTCGAAAAGATTTCCACATACAGTGAGTCCCCTTTTGAGAGACAAAACGATGTGATATATGACAATAACACAGGACTTTACTGGGAGTACAAGACAGATGATAAAGACGCTGTAAACTCTGGCGAGAAGAGGTTTACTTTCGATGAAGCCGCAAATGTACATATCAAGGAACTGAATGATAACAGTTTCGGAGGATACAGTGACTGGAGGGTTCCAAATAAGGACGAGTTAAGATCCATATTTGATTACGGTAAGGATGAATCAGTTATACCGGGGGTATTCGGATCATGTCCCGTAGGTGATTACTGGACAAAGAACATCTATAAGCTTCAGCCGTATTTCTCATGGGTACTGTTCTCAGGATTCGGAAGCGGTATCGCCAAAAGAGTTGATGCAAAAAACTTTGTCATAGCCGTAAGAGGCGGAAATGATAGAAGATTTGGCGAACCTGATAACAGCAGGTTTACCGATAACGGTGACGGTACGATCACTGATGTTGCCACAGGACTCATGTGGCAAAAGGAAACAAATAAGAGAATGGGACCTAAAGATGCAGAAGCGTTCATCTCAAAGATGGATCTGGCAGGATACACAGACTGGAGACTCCCGAATATAAAGGAATTAAATACCATTCTCAATCTGGATGAAGCCAAGAATAACTGGTTCTTTGATGCATTTCCTGTTCTAGAGAATGAAGCTATGCTGCATTACAGCGCATGTGATCTTTTCGAGCGTCACTATGCATGGGTAACAAACTTCACATACGGATATGACGGATACTATGGCGGAAGAAGTGCTCCATTACTCTCAAGAGCCGTAAGATATGCGGAACTTCCAAAGAAAGAGAAAAAGTATAACGCATTTGTCATCACTCATACGGGCCAGGAAAGAGCCTTCGATCTTAAGGGAAGAGAAGTCGATAAGGACCGCATATGGGGACTGGATGCGCAAAGGATATGGACAAAGCCGTCATTTGAATCTATTGAAGACGGTAAGGCGATAAAAGATAACATCAACGGTCTTGTATGGGACAATGCTCATGATGATCTTTTACTGACATGGAAGGATGCAAAAGAGTATATAGCAGGGTTAAATGAATCCGGATATCTTGGCAGAACTGACTGGCGACTTCCCGGAAGAGAAGAGATCAGGAGCATAGCAAGGTATGATGACATACAACCGGCTGTTTATCAGAATGTATTTGATAACACAAAGAATGCATATTACTGGACCGCATATACTGATAAGCTGTATAACGAGAATGCCTGGGGTATGTATTTCGGATACGGATGTACCTATACGGCTCCGAAAGAGAAGGCCGCTCACATCAAAGCGGTTTCAGGTTATGATGATCCGTTCCTTATGCCTTCAGAAAAACGTTTTGTTAAAAACGGTGACGGCACCATAACCGATACAGTGACCAACCTTATGTGGATGGAGGAAGAGACTCCTTTACTCACACAAAAAGAAGCTCTTGTATGGTTGCAGGAACTTGATCTTGCCGGTCATAAAGACTGGGTGATGCCGACGTTAAAGGAACTTGCAACTCTCATTAATCTAAATGAAGGAGAGGAATGGTATTACAAGGATCTTTTCCCGAATACAAATACAAAGCCACAGGGATTCTACCAGTCTTCAACAGTTTACGGCGGAACATTTGGCTGGGGTGTGAATTTCCAGTTTGGATTTGACGGTTACTATGCAGACAGGATGAGTGGAAAATATCCGTTCAGACCTATGAGAAAGATCTAATAGATCATTAACTATCATAATGCAGAAGAGTGTTAAGATAGACGAGGGGTAAACAGATGATAGCTAAAGTAAAGAAACGTTATAATATCATAGCCGTATTGTTATGTGCGATAATGATCGGCAGCACGCTTTGCGGCTGCGGACAGGATGAAGTTACACAAACACCTGCTGATCAGACAGCCACAACGCAAAACGAAACTGATCTTGTGGATAACGAAGACAGTTTTGATATAGACTGCGCATATATGCTGGGAGGCGTACTTTATGTAAGAGGTGATCTGACTGGTGATTTCAGTGTTGTTCAGATACTTGATGCAGCAGGTGATGAGGTGAACGTGGAATACACTGATATTGAGGCTGATCCTGATACAAGTACGGTTGCCGGTTTTTCAGAGTTTTATTTGTACCAGTCTACAGATCTTGCAGATTTTAAAGGACATGACAAGATCCTGTTTGCGGACGGAAAATATGAGATAAAACACGGTGACAAGCAGTGGCCTGTAGTATCCGTAGCCAATTATGCACAGGATAGCGGTCTTAAGACAGACAAAGGCGATAAGCTTGATTTTTGCGACTATTATTATCCTATCGTTTATAACGCTTCTGCATATGATAATATCTCGATAATATGCAATTCAACAACGGAATCAAAAGATCCCGCCAACTGGCCCAAGATATTAAGAGACGGAAATCTAGAGACGTTAAGGGACGGAAGCGAGATACAGATAACATATCCCAAGAAGGAAAACTCTGATGAACCTATGATCTTTGAAGATATAGCATCAGTTTCAGCTGATGGAAAGAATTCCCTTGATCATATGGATAAACTGACCGTAATGATAGACGGTGACAGGACAGATATCCTTTTCTGGGATCAGATAGCAAAAGTATGGTTCAGGGATACCACATCAAAATATGATATCGATATGGTATATGTTGACGGTGGCAGCTATAAAGCAGGTGACTGGAGAGATGAAAACAGCAGTGAGCATCGTTACACCATCGCATATGTAGAAGGAAAAACAACCCAGAATATCTTAAAGATGTGGAACAATGTGCTTGATCCTCAGTACATGGGTGAGGAAGTTGTCGGAAATGAGGCAGTAGGTGTCACCGGACTTATGGAAAAAGACAGTCAGGCTTTTGATGTTAACTGTCCTATGTGGAAACTGAATGACGCTTCTGAAGATGTACACAATGTGACCGTTTCTGATTACTGGCTTGGAAAATACGAGATCACAATGGAACAGTTCTATACTTTTGTGAATGAGTGTCAGGTAAAGAGCAAGGATCCCATAGTTGTATCATATAAGCTTGGAGATGTTGAATATGTGCTTGATGATGTGAGTGCATATCAGATCATGTTCAAAAAGGAAACTGCCAAGGATAACGGATGGGGATTAGGCGCAAGACCGGCTATCGATATCTCATGGTACGAAGCAGTTCAGTTTTGTAATTTCTATTCCATAAAATCAGGGTATGATCCCTGTTATTCATTCGTGAACATTTATAACGGTAAAGAAGGTGACGGAAAGACCGAATGTACCTTCCTTAGCGAGATCGCGGGCAGTGATATGCAAAAAGGCGACAAGAAGACAGCAGATCTGCAGCTTGTCAAAGTGGTATGCGATTTTGATAAAAACGGATTCAGACTGCCCACTGAAGCAGAATATGAATATGCCGCAAGAGGCGGTAAATATATTGATGATGTCAATAACGGAAACGGAAGCCTGTTCTCAGGACTTTCAACATCAACCACTGTGGAAGAGCCTGAGGATTACACCGATGGTTTCCATGATCTTATAGGTTATTATGCATGGGTTAACGTGACTACCGATAACCCCAAGAAAAACGGAGAATACACTTCCTCACTGAATATGGAAGGTGCCGGCGGAAATGCTTACTCTGGACCTGTTGGAAGTAAGCTTTCAAATCCTCTTGGAATATATGATCTTGTAGGTAATGTATGGGAGCAGCAGTGGGATTACTACAACCGTTCATACTATTCGGATCTTGCAAAGAATTCAGATAATAAGGATCCGAGAGGCCCGCAGTATACGGATGAGCAGCTGTCGGTATTCAATGATTTCCCGGTAGATCCCTCAATGCAAAACGAGTTCATGTATTCTTACAAGCGTGAGGAAGAAGGAAACGGACAGACCAGGGCAGCAGTTGTCAGCATAAAGAATTCAGGAAAGGTGGCACACACATTAAGAGGTGGCTCTTTCTCAAATCCGATAGGACTTGCCAATACAGTCAACAGATTCGGTCCTTCTCAGGCTTTTTCAATGAACTATATGAACTTTACCGATGCCAGGATCGGATTCAGGGTTGCAAGATCAGTGACTGCTGATGAGAAGGCAGGAAGGATCACTGATACTGTAAAAGAAAAAGAGCTCTGCGCATATGGTGACTCGTTCCTTTACAGGGTTCATGCTCCCGTGATAAGAGAGCAGAACATGGATATGGTAGTTTCAATGATAAAAGACGGAGCTCAGATCACATATAACGGAACCAGCATGAGCTTTGATGAGTTCTTTAAAAATACCTCAGTTCCTGAAACTGCGGCGATATCTTTAGGTAATCATATTGTACGCAAAAAAGCAGACGGTTCTTATGTCGTAAGAATCATGGAGTATGTATATGATAAAGACGATCAGGCAAGAAGCGGATCAACGGTAGTAATGAACATGATAACGATAGAAGAAAAAGACGATGGCCAGTATCAGGTAAGCGATGTCACATGCAAGACATACAGCAAGAATATGCAAATGCCGGGTGAGAAGGAAAAATCGGAGGGAGAATAAACATGTATGAACGTACAGCGGTATTGTTAAAGAGGAAATTCAAGTCTTATCTTGTACCGACCATACTCATGACAATGGCGCTTTCAATGGGTGCCATAGTTGACAGTATAATAGTCTCCAGATTATTACCGACAGAAGCCTTTTCTGCAGTCGGACTGTCTCAACCGATAGTCTTGATATTCAATACGATATTCAATTTCTTCGGTGTGGGTGGTGCGACTCTTGCTGCGAACTATAAAGGTAAAAAGCAGGATGATAAGACCAATACTGTGTTCAGCAGTGTCATAGTGATACTTCTGTTTTTAAGTGCTGTATTCATGATATGCGGACTTGTATTCAGACGCCCCATAGCAGCTTTGCTGTGTACAGACAAAGCTACTGAACAGATGATCAAATATGTATGCGATTATTCTTTGTGGCTTTACATAGGAAGTCCGATAATCATCCTTGTTTCAGGGTGCATCTCCTTTTTAAGGATCGATGACATGCCCAAGCTTGGTTCAAGGATCATCATCACATCTAATGTAGTAAACCTTATATGTGATTATATCCTGGTAAAGTTTACAGGTTATATAGGCGGTGCTTCTATATCAACAGTACTGGGATATCTTGTGGGCGGTCTTTTATACATTCAGTATTTCAGATCACCAAAGCGTACGTTAAAGATCACCAAACCTGCATCTCATATCGTAAAATACGGTCTTAATGTAGCCGGTGCAGGAATAACAAGCGGTCTTAACACAGGCCTTATGTTCTTAAAGAATCTGTTCATTAACCAGATAATCATGGGAACGATAGGTGCATTGGGTGTAGCAGCATTCAATGTCTGTAACCAGACGATGACGCTTGCCGCTTTATTTGTGGGCGGTGTCGTTCAGACGATACTACCGATCATAGGTGTGCTTAACGGAGAAGAGGATAAGAACGGTATAAGGATGACAATGAAAACAGCCTTCAAGTTCGCATTCAGTGCCGCTATCATTTTGTGCATAGTGCTTGAGATCGGAGCCGGAGTACTGGCAACGATATTTGCGCTTGAGGGAGAAGCATGGGAGATATGCAGATACGCTATAAGATGCTATTGCCTGATCCTGCCGTTTTACGCATTCGACTTTATCATGATCAATTATTATCAGACCATACAGAGGAAACTCCTTGCAGCGATCCTTTCGATTCTTCAGGGTCTGGTGCTCGTGGTTTCATCCGTATTTGTTCTGTCTAAGATCGGTGATGGTTCAAATCTGTGGTTTGGCTTTATCATATCCGAGGCTGTTACTTTTGCAGCTGTATGGATCTTATCAAAGATATATGCGAACAAACATGATCTTAGCGGATTGCTCCTAGAGAGAAAATGTGACTGCACAAGAAACATCGAGATGACTCTTTCAAATAATCTTCAGGATGCTGAAAACGTATCTCAGAAGATCCAGGATTTCTGTCTTGAGAATGAAGTGGACAGTGCCAGAGCTCTTCAGGTTGGCATATGTGCAGAGGAACTGATAACAAACGTAATAAACTACGGATACAACAAAGATGTGCTTCAGTACATTGATGTGAATGTCCGCATAATAGAAAATGAAGTTATCCTAAGGGTACGTGATGATGGAATAACTTTCAATCCGGTAGAGTATCACACAGAGGAAATGTCATTTTCAGGTATAGAGACAGTAAAGAAACTCGCAAAGAGTTTAAATTACTCGAGGGTTTTGGGCTTTAATTCTTCAATAATAAAAGTTTAGTGAAAGGAATAAGATTATGCTGGTGCAAGTATTAAACAAAAATGTCAAAGTAAATGAAAAAACCATCACATTTGCTCTTTCATGGAAGGGCTCATGGAAAAACGATATCAACTGCGACGCAGTATATGTTTTTGTTAAATACAAAAAACAGGGTGAATACGGATATCATTCGGCTAAGATAGAGTCTGCATCAAAGAATGATTTTGACTATTCTGATCTTACTCCGGATTGTGTATCTATAAGCGGAGCCTCATCTGCGGTTGGCGCTTTTGTTCCGACTGAACGTTTGGGAATGTTCATTTATCCGCTTAATGAGCAGAATAAATGCGATATGAGCATAGAAAAGATAAAAGTAGGTGTGGATATACCTTCAGATGCTGAAGATGTTCAGATCTTTGCACTTGAGATGGTCTATGTTCCTGAAGATAAGCATTATGTCGGAGATCCCGGTAACGGTATAAGCAAGGGCGGTACCTTGAAGAACTGTCTTTACACATATCCTGATAAGGGTGCGTACCTTATTGAATCTGAGGACGAGATCAGTTTTGCACCCGAAGACGGACATCTGTACTGTGATCTTGATACTCCAAACGGCCGTCAGGAAGATGACAGATTTGTCATACCTGCTGAGTTCCCCAAAGGCTATAAGGCTATGTGGTATATGAAGTATTCACTGACTGAGGGACAGTTTGTACAGTTTTTAAACTGCCTTACACGTGAACAGCAACAGAGCCATTGCATGGCTGATCTTTCAACAGAAGATATCCCGAATTATTATGCGGTCACCGATACGATAGAACCAAGAGACAGATGTGAGGTTTATTGCAGCAGATTCGGAAATACGCTTCCTTTGCCTGTTAAGTTTTATTCGGCAGCACCTAATCGTGCAATGAATGCGATATCGTTTGCAGATACGAGTGCTTTTGCGTGCTTTGCGGGATTAAGACCGATGACAGAACTCGAATATGAAAAAGCCTGCAGAGGACCCTTACCTGCAGTCAAGGAAGAGTTTGCATGGGGCAGTACCAAGATAGGAAGAGTTTTCCATTTTGATGGTGTGGACGGAAGCGGCTATGAGAAACCGGTCGCACAAAAGCCAGGTGAGATAACAAACTGCAACTACGGAACAGATATCGCTCCGTTTGAGAAGGCGTTTAAGACAGTACCTGATAACCCGGGATGGATCGGACCTGTGACAGTCGGATTGTTTGAAAACTCTGATCCTAACCCTGATCTTAATGAAAGAGAAAGAACGGGTGCATCATATTACGGCATTATGGAACTTTGCGGTAACGTCTGGGAGAATATCGTCACACTCGGAAGAGAAGACGGAAGAAAATATGTTCCGAAACACGGAAGCGGTGAACTGACAAAGGACGGTTATCACAACATGGATTGCTGGCCGGATCCCAAGACAGCGGCCGGAGCAGGTGTGCGAGGTGGTGTATTTGTCAGTCCCAATCCTACATATCTGCATATGGCACTGCGTGTGTTTGGTTCACATACCAAGAATGACAAGAGATATCACGGCGGTATAAGAGTGGGATATTAAGGAGAATTCATATGATAACATCAACAGCCAGAGATTATATAAGAGAAGATTGTTTGGATGAGTATTACAAGCTGATATTTGAGCTTATAGACTGTACAAGGGAAGAGACCGGAAATATCTCATACACACTCTATGCTGACTCTGAAAACAGAGGCGAACATGTCCTGATAGAGGAGTGGGAAGATAAAGAGAGCCTTGAAGCTCATTTTAAGACTCCGCATTTCACGACTATAGTTCCGAAGATACAGAAACTGCAGAGCAAACCTTCAGTTGTAAATGTATACAAAAAGGTAAAATAACCGGAATAAAAACACATATCTGAGGCCGTCTCATAAGGGACGGCTTTTCAGAGTAAAGAGAGGGTAGGACTAATGGCAAAAAAGAACGGATCAGATAAGAACATCAACAGGACCATCATTCAGTATTTTGAGTGGTATGTGGAAGGTAATCACGTACTCTGGAACAAGTGCAGGGCACAGGCTCCCAGGCTTGCCGAATTCGGTATCACCGACGTATGGCTTCCGCCTGCATACAAGGCAGGATTCATAGAGGATAATGTCGGCTATGCCGTATATGATATGTATGATCTTGGCGAGTTTGAACAGAAGGGACTGTTAAAGACAAAATACGGCAGCAAGCAGGAATATCTTGACTGCATAAAGGCTTTCCATGATGCCGATATCAGAGTTCTTGCAGATGTTGTCTTAAATCACAGGGTAGGTGCCGATGAATTTGAGGATGTCTCAGCCGTAAAGGTGGATCCTCATAACAGATACAATAACTGGTCTGATCCCTATACCATCTCGGCAGCCACAGTTTTCAATTTCCCGGGAAGAAACGGAAAGTATTCTAAGTTTACATGGAATCATACTCATTTCACAGGTGTGGACTGGGATAACAATGAGAGACAGACTGGAAACATCTACCGTTTTGCCGACAAGAACTGGGCAGGTGATGTGAGCAATGAGATGGGCAACTTTGATTATCTTATGGGTGCCGATGTGGATGTTTATAATCCGGAAGTTAAAAAGGAACTCGAAAGCTGGGGCAAGTGGTATCTAGATCTTACAGGTGTCGACGGATTCAGGATGGATGCGGTAAAGCATATCGGTGCTTCATTCATGAAAGAATATATAGCAAAGATCCGTGATTACAAGAAAGACAGGGACTTCCCTGTAATAGGAGAATACTGGCACGGTGACATCAATGTTCTTGAAAACTATTTAAACCAGATAGAAGGATGCATGAGCATATTTGATGTACCGCTTCATTTCAATATACGTCAGATGTCCTATGCGGACGGCAATTACAACATGGCGGATATCTTTAACAATACTCTGATCCAGAGACGTCCGCAAAATGCCATAACATTCATTGACAATCATGATTCACAGCCGGGTCAGTCACTCGAATCATTTGTAAACACATGGATGAAACAGGTGGCTTATGCCCTTATCCTTCTTCATAAGGATGGCATACCTTGCGTATTCTACGGAGATCTTTACGGTATCCCCAATACCCGTAACATACCGATACCGAGACTTCGTACCCTGATAAGAGTACGTCATGACTTTGCTTACGGCGAGCAGCACGACTACATCGATCACTATGATGTCATAGGCTGGACAAGAGAAGGCGATGACGATCATCCCGATTCAGGTATCGCAGTGCTTCTTTCGGATAAGAGAGACGGCATGAAGAGAATGTATATCGGCAAGAAGTTTGCCGGCAAGTGCTTCAGAGACTGTATGCGTAAGATCCGTGAGGTAGTCACCATCGATGATGAAGGATACGGTGATTTTACTGTTCAGGGATTCTCATCGGCTGTATGGGTTACAGAACCCGCATATGAATATCTTGTAATAAACGAGGACTGATACCTTTATGTCCGATAATGATAAATTCGTCAAACAAATACTGAGAAAATATCTGTTTCCGACCATACTGACGATACTTAGCACGACGTTTATCAGCTTTATAAACAGTATCATGGCAGGACGGATGCTTGAAAAGTATGCACTCAGTGCGATCAACATCGTAAGCTGCTTTACTTTTTTGTTTTCGATGATAGGATGTCTGATAAGCATCGGTTCCTCAACCTGTGCTTCGATAGCTATCGGTAAGGACGATAATGTAAAGGCAGATAAATATGTGACCTATGCACTGCTTGCATCTATAATCCTTCCCGTGATAATCTCGATCCCGTGCGCATACTTCTTTAAGGAGTTTATGTATCTGATGGGAGCGGACAAATCACTGTATGCGTTCAGTGCCGATTATGCAAGGATAATGATACTGTTTGGCTTTCTGACTACACTGATGTATTTTCCGTTCAATTTCCTAAGACTCGACGGCAGGGCAAATCAGGCATTATACGTCTTTGGCATCATGGCCGTTGTGGATATCATTTTAGTCAGGGTCTTTATCGGGTTTGACATGGGTCTTTATGGCTTTGGACTGGCTGTTGTCATCTCAACTGCCATAGCAGACATTATAGGGCTTATGATCCTGTTTGTTCCAAAAGAAAGCAATATCAGGCTGGGAAGAGTAGCACTAAACGAGATCACTAAGATGACAGCCGAGGTATTCGCAAGAGGAAGTGCCGCAGGACTCAATAACCTCTGCAACATGCTAAGGACAATGATACTTAATGCATGGGTACTCAGGTTTCTCGGTACAGACGGGGCAAGTGAATTTGCCGTTGCCTGCGCGATAATAAATCTGACCGCCGCGAGTGTATCGGGAAGCGGACAGACTATATCACCTCTCGTGGGCATATTCCACGGAGAAAAAGACGATACGAGCATGAAGATGCTCATGAAGAATGCTGTAGGATATGCGGTGTTCATACACATAGTGATGGCAGGTATAGGAGTACCGTGCGCAAGACTCATAGCCAGACTGTTTGGAATGGCAGGTGAACCTCTTTTGAGCGGAACGGCAAATGCGATCATATGGGTTTTGATAAGTCTGCTGCCGGCATCGTTTATCAATGTGTATATATACTACTATGCTGCAATGAAGAGAACTTTCATCTCATGCACGCTTACGTTTTGCAGGGCATTCGGATTTGTCATCCTGTTTGCCTTTGTGATATTAAAAACAGGTCAGGCAAATCTTGTGTTTTCATCATTCCTTGCAGCGGAACTGATGTCCATACCTGTTATGTTTCTGTTTGCACTGATCATCCACAAAAAGGAACCTTCCCTTAAGGGACTGCTCATGATGGATGATTCAGATGATGAGAATTATATATCATTCTCGGTACAGAATACGGTTGAGGGTGCTGTTAAAGCCTCACAGCGTATGGAAGAGTTCTTCAGTGAGAAGGATGTATCATCAAAATACACGATGACTCTTCCCATGGCTTTGGAGGAACTGCTCCTTGTTGTAAATGAGCATTGTTTAAAGGATATGCCTGATCAGTCCATAGATGTTCGCATATTTATAGACAATGATGACATACTCTTAAGGATAAGATGCGGCGGTAAGGTATTCGATCCTGTCGCATGGTACCGAAAAAGAAGTGCCACGATGAGTGTTGAAGAGATGCTCATGGACGATTCACTCGGAATGAAGATGATCGATACGAAAGCCAAGGACATCATTTTCCAGAACACCTTCGGGGTTAATAACCTCGTAGTTATAATCTAAGATGATGAACGGCAAAAATATAAAGGAATGAAGAAGATGTTATGAACATTAACCATGAGTTCAAACCGTTTGAGATAGAACTTAAAAACAAAGAGAACGAGTCACTTGTTTTTACTTTAAGAAGGTTTGAAAAAGGAGATGAAAAGGGAGTCATCGACTGTATAAGAGAAGAATACGGTGATACGTATTTTAAACGTGACTTTTATGATCCTGACTGGCTTAGAGAAAATGCAGTGGGAGATCATTTTGTATTCTTTCTGGCACAGGCAAACGGAATGATAGCAGGAATGACGATACTCACACTCTTTTTGGATGATGAGGATTATATTGAGCCGGCTTCCCAGATAATAAGAAAGCAGTTCAGGGGATACAAACTGTCTGATGCACTTGTACAGTATGCATTGCCAAACGGCGAAAGGATGCTGCCTGCAAGCTTGTTTGTTCATGCGGTGACCTTTCATGATTCGACACAGACTCTTTGTGAGGCATACGGAATGGTGCCTGTGGGATTCAGACTCGGAAGCTTCTTATCAGAAAAGATGCATAACAGTTATGATACCAAAAAGTGCGAGAAGTATTCTGAAGGCATCATGATAAAGCCTGTAGCAAAGAAAGATGTAGGTACTGTATATGTCCCTGATGAGATAAGAGATTATACGGATAAGATATACAAGAGACTCAAAGTCGAATATAATATTGCTGACAGCAGTCTGTATAAAGACAAAGAGTACCGCAGTGAGACATCATCGTATGATACAAAGACAGACAGCGTACAAAAGATGGTGAGCATAAAGGTTAAAGAAGCAGGAAAAGATCTGGCTGATAAGATGAGAGAGCTCATAAACTCATTTGATGATCGGCACGGATGGGTGATACAGATCTTACTTGATATCGATTCACCCAAGATCTATCGCATATACGATGACCTTAAGGATACAGGATTTTTCTTTACAGGCTTAAAACCCGTATGCGGTGCGAAAGAAAAGATGTATATGCAGTGGATAGGAGATATCTCACTCAACATGGATGAGTATGTCCTTACTGAAAGCTTTGATGAGATAAGGCATGATATAGAAAAGTATATTTACAGGAGATGACCGGAGAGTTCATGGAAAACAATGTAATCAAAAAGAGCATGAGGAAAAAAATATCGCTTGCTATGATCATGATAGCACTGACGACACTGCTGATCGTGAGCATAACATACAGCTTTGTCATATTCGGGATCAGAAAGAATATGATAGAGTCCAGCGGCAGCATGGGAGATATGACAGAATCACTGTCATCGGAATCCATGAAGAACCAGATCAGTGAGCATCTGTTAAACATGTCTGAAGGAAAAGCAGATCTTGCCGATAGCATATTCCTCGAATTTGAAAAGAATGTCCAGCTTCTGGCAAATAATGCACAGAAAGTATATGACGAAGCGGATAAGTATCCTGAAAGAGATATACCTCTTCCCGATGCTGCCAATGACGGAAAGCTTTCAATGCAGCTTTTGTTTTCAGAAAAGACTGATACAGAAAACGAGAAGATCATTCACGAGGTGGGATTACTCGGAAATCTTCAGGATATACTTGTTTCAGTAAATGAAAACAATGATAACATGGTTAGTGATTACATCGCCAGTGAGACCGGTATCATGCTCCAGGCGGATTATATCGCGGCTAAAAAGTTTGATGAAAACGGAAACATCATGCCCTATGAGGCTGCAACACGTCCGTGGTATATAGGAGCAAAAGAGACAGGACAGCCCTTCTATACAAACGTATCCAAAGATGCACATACATCAAGGACAGGTATCATGTGCGGTGTACCCATAGTTTCAAACGGAAAGCTCATGGGTGTTGCCGGTGCGGGCATGTATCTTGATAACGTTGAGGATCTTGTAAGAAGCATCGAACTTGGTGAGACAGGAGATGCCTGTATATTAAACGCTGACGGAAAAGTCGTATTCTCAACAAGAAAACAGGGTTCGCTTGTGGCTGAGGTTGAAGGAGATGATATTAGAAACAGCGGAAATCCTTCTTTGGCTCTAATGGCCGGAAAAGCAGTCAGTGGCGAAAAAGGTGTCGATCTTTTGGAACTTGACGGGGAATCCTACTACGCAGCATATGCTCCTATGGAGACCATCAACTGGACATTTGTTATCATTCTTTCAAAAGAAGAAGTTGATGCGCCCACAAAGAAGCTTATAGATAACATTAATCAGCTTACTGATGAAGCTATAGTCAGGACAGACACAAGTATCAGAAATGTTTATCTTATACTTGTGGCAGTCATCATCATAACAGGTCTGCTGGTCGCATTTGTAGCGATCAGACTATCAAACCTTATAGTAAATCCCATCAAGAGACTTACTGAAAGCGTAAGAGCGATCAAGGGGGATAATCTTGACTTTGAGTGTGCGGAGAATACAGGTGATGAGACAGAAGTCCTTGCTCTTTCTTTCAAATCACTGACAGAGAGGATCAAAAACTACATAGATGAGGTTCAGACCATCACAGCTGAAAAGGAAAGGATAGGTGCGGAACTTAATGTCGCAACACAGATCCAGGCGGATATGCTTCCATGTATCTTCCCTGCTTTCCCTGAAAGAACGGAATTTGATATCTATGCATCCATGACGCCTGCAAAGGAAGTTGGCGGAGACTTCTACGACTTCTTCCTACTTGATGATGATCATCTTGCAATGGTCATGGCAGACGTATCAGGCAAGGGAGTTCCGGCTGCACTGTTCATGGTAATATCAAAGACACTTATAAAAGATCAGGCCCAGATGTGCAGAAGTCCTAAGACTATACTTGAAGATGTTAACAACAAGCTCTTAGAGAGCAATGCTGAGGGCATGTTTGTAACAGTATGGCTTGGTATCCTGGAGATAAGCACAGGAAATATAGTAGCGGCAAATGCAGGTCATGAGTATCCGGCGATAAGAACAAAGGACGGACAGTTTGAACTGCTTAAGGATAAGCACGGAATGATGGTCGGTGCGATGCCTGGTATCCCGTATAAAGAATATGAGATGAAGCTTGAAAAGAGAGGCTGCCTATTCCTATATACCGACGGTGTGCCGGAAGCAACAAATGCGGACAATGTACTGTTTGGCACAGAACGTATGATAGAAGCGCTTAACATTGATCCTAAGGCAGAGCCCGAACAGCTTCTTAAAAATGTTAAGGAAAAGGTAGATGAGTTTGTAGGAGACGCACCTCAGTTTGATGATCTTACAATGCTTGCCATAACCTTGAAATAATCAAATATTCATCATATCAAATGAAAGCCGGAGATTTTTCTTCGGCTTTTTTGATAATAAACGGATAACAGTTAGTCTTACATGAATGAGTAATGTTTTGCAATTTGATCCAAATCGAAAAAGACCTGAATCGGCTAAACCACCGGTAAATACTCCATGGACACTGCTCTTAGGAGGAGTAGTCCTTTATATTGCTTTAGAATACGTTCTCAGGTATGTAACTGAATTTACGGTCACCTATGCCCTTGTCGGAGTAAACTGCGTTGCGTTCCTGCTTATTTACAAGAAAAAGCTTAATGTTAACGATCTAGGGAGCTCATATTATCTATCTATCTATTAAGTGCAATCAGAATTACAGACTCTTAACTTCCGCATTTACACATGAGCATCCTCTGCATTTACTCTGCAATATGCTCTCGCTATCGAATATCTCTCCAGCCCTTGAGTCTTACCTCGGAAAACGAACATTTCTAATCTTATATTTGGTGTTTGTTCTGGTGGGCGGTGGACTTTCAGTAATTGTAAAGAAGAATAAGAAGCCGTATGTAATGAGTATCGGGGCTTCAGGTGCAATCTGCGGAGTATTTGGCCTCCTGATGGTTTTAGTTGGATTCTATCAACCATATAACCTGAAGTCTTTTGTTCCAACGATAGTAATTCTGTTCGCTATGATATTTTCAAATAAAACTGATAATGCCGGTCACTTCTGCGGATTGTTTATGGGAATTCTAATCGGTATTGCCATGATTGCAATCAGACTAGACATATGATTAATATAACAATAGAATGAATCACGAAGACGGTCACATCAATGGCCGTCTTTTTGGTTAATTATAATATAGGAAAAAACACTGTTAAGTGATAAAATCATCTTTGAGTTGAATTAAGTATGAATCGTTTTGAACTAACAGAGGGTGAAATAAAGATAATCAAAAACATTTTGAGATAAAAAAGTATCGGATAAACTATGAAATAAAAACACGTTTTCAACGGTTAACATAATGCAGGAAAATCCCACCTTGTGGGATATAAAATGGGCTTCATGAGTCATTGGAATTTTAAAAGTGCGGATAAGGTTTTGCCCCATTTGGGTAAAAATGTGGTCAAGAACCTGCGGGAATTGGCGTAAATACGCGACTTTTGGACAGCCCTGTTATCCGCACTTTGTCATGTAGCCATTCGTGTTTGTAACTCTGAGGGCGATTTTATTATTTGGAACCAAAGTATAATTCAATGAGGGGGGATGGTAAAGTATGAGAACTAGTATCACAGTAGGAGTGGATAACATAGCTTCAGAGGGTCTGAAGGGAGAATGGGGGATTTCTCTGTATATTGAATACGGAGACAAGAAGATCCTTCTTGATACCGGCGGGTCAGACCTGTTTATCAAGAATTATGAGAAGCTCGGTATAAATATAGGAGATGTAGATTACGGAGTACTTAGCCATGCTCATTGCGATCATGCGAACGGAATTCCAGCGTTCTTTGAGCATAACAGCAAAGCAAAGTTCTATGTGAATGAGAATACTGCGCCGGATTGTTACGGAAAACTGCTTTTTGTGACTTTCTATTGCGGAATCCCGAAGACTATGATGAATGATTATGAGGACAGGATAGTAAAAACATCCGGGTGTTATGAGATCTCGGATGGGATTTATATAGTGTGTCATAGAAACGGCGGATACTCAGAGATCGGAAAGAAGGGGCATATGTTAAGAAAGAGTGCCGGTTCGTGGAAGATAGATGATCTAATCCATGAGCAGAGCCTTGTTATTGAGTCAGAAAAAGGTCTTTTGATCTTTAATTCCTGCTCTCATGCCGGTCCGGAGAATATAATCGATGAAGTGCGTGAAGCTTTTCCTGATAAGCATATCTATGGGTACCTTGGCGGATTGCATCTGTGGAATAGAAAAGAGAGCGATATTCGTGCGATTGCACGTGAATTCAAGGATGCCAATATTGAATACATAGCGACCGGGCATTGTACGAAGAACAGAGCTTACGGGATACTTAAGGAAGAACTGGGCGATAAGATTGAGCAATTTCGTACGGGGCTAGTGATAGAGGTGTGAGAATTCAGACGGATAGATAAATATGAGGATCAATATTGCAATTTGACTTAAATGTAGAGAGAAGAGTTATGAAAACAAAAAAGATATTAACAGATGAACAAAAGAAGCTGGATATCGATCTGTGGATCATCGCACTGACAGCCACGGCTGTATTTGTTGTTTATGCGATGATAGGAAGCAGACTGATGACCTTTTGCAAGGACAGCAGCATTTCTGTATGGCCGCGCTTGTTTGCTGCGGCATCAATGCAGTTTGGAATAGCCGGACTGGGGATAACTATAGTATGTATTCTGCGTAAAAAGACGTTTCCAAGCTTTGGTCTTAAAAAGGAAAATTTGCTTAAAGCGATAGGAGCAACTATACTGTGTTTTGTCCCGTACATTATTTATATTTTTGTATCAGGACAGTTTGAAGGATATGAACCGCTAAGCATTATGGTCACTCCGGATCTTCACAAGACAGGCATTATCGCAACAATAATAGGAACTCTAGTTATTGCGCTGTTCTGGGGATTTTTCGAAGGATTTAACTATGCTGTGATATGCAATATCATAGACAGGAGATATCCTGTTAACAGCAAGTTCTTTTCATGGGGAGCCCTTGTGTGTACGTTTATGGGGATACTTTTCCATCCCATGAGTTTTGATCTGCTGGGCATACTGGAGCTGATCACGACTTTTATCGCTTTATACGGGATGCTTATTAGCTATAAACACACAAGGAACGCATGGGGATGTGTATTTGCATTTCTGTTCATATGGAATGCTATATAGAATGACTGATCAGGCTATGGCTGGCAGCATCTGTAAGAAATGTCGAGATCATCGGTGATTCAATGAATTTATAAATATAAAAATGGAAGGTAGCCAATATTAGATGTATTTATTAGAGAAAAGGATTAAAAAATTAAAGATAAAGAATATAGTTTTTGCTGTTGTAGCGATATTTAATCTGGTATTTAGCGTATACTGGCAGTTTTATCTGGTGATACGTTACTGGGGTGATACATTTACACTATCACACGCAGCCAATACTCCGGCGTTTTTCTTCTGGATCGTTGTTGGTCCGCTCATGCTGATAGAAGCTGGAATATCAACTGTATACATAGGTGATGCACGCTTTTATTCAAGTTATTTTGAGGGGGATCTTGATGGATTTATTACTGCAGCCGAGCTGGCCGATGTTACCGGAAAGAAGGAATCAAAGGTAAGAAGACAGTTAAAACTCTTTTTGAAACTGTATATGAAAAACTATTCGATCACAGAAGAAGGCGTTGAGCTTGCGGCTAAGACTGTAACATGTGAATGCGTAAAATGCGGTGCTCATATACAGAAGAGAGAATACTTTACCGGAATATGTCAGTATTGCGGAAGTTCGGATTTAAGAGCAAGAGTTTTGACAGACAAGAAATTCTACAGCATCTCGAATGAGATAAAGGGAGAGGCAAAGTCTTACGATTATTACACATACAAAAATCTGAAGACACGCCTGATCCGTTCATACATCTTTGCAGGCTTTTCTTTGTTTTTCATTGCACTTTTGCTGCTGGGTATCAAGACTGCAATATTTAGATTTGGCGATAAAGAGTATTACAGGTCAATAATCCTTGATGTAGATAAACATATGCAAAGCTATGAACTCATTACATATGATCTGATAGAAACGATTATCCAGAATTGCTTTTTTATACTCGGTCTAATTCCTGCTTCAATAGCAGGTATAAAAAGGATAGGCTGTGCAAGGATATCTCATATCTGTTCTGAATTCTTTGCAAAATGCAGAGCCCCGTTTGTTAAGGCGTCTGAACTTCCTGATTATAACAGAGTAAATGACAGACGCAAGCTCAATCTTGTAAGAAGATCGATCCGTATGGGATATCTCAAACACTGTACTTTAGAAAAGCACAGCGGTGATCTTGAGATAACACTCGGGAAAAAGATAGTTAAAGATACCTGCCCGAGCTGCGGGGCATCGATAACCGGTGCGGTAACTGCCGACTATATCTGCAGATACTGCAATAATAAGATAATGGGTGTTGTAATAAAGAAATAAACTATACAAGCAATAATCCATAGATGGAAAATAAATACTTAGATTTGTATAACATAAGTAGCAAAAATGCAACTGATGATTTATTGTGACGATATCATTTGTTTACTAGACTGATATCGGAGGTGATGATAAATGATCTTTTCAGAAAAACTTCAGATACTCAGAAAGAACAAAGGATACACTCAGGAAGCTCTTGCAGATAAGCTCGGAGTCTCAAGACAGGCCGTAGCCAAATGGGAATCAGGACTTTCACACAGTTAAAGATACTCGCAGCAACCCACACTTACTTTATGCATGGCTTGTATTACAGAATATTGAATGTATATTTTATAATACGGGATAATTCTTGAAAAGCTAACCGATTTGATGTTATATACAATATAATGAGATAAATTCATTTATAAAGGAAGTTAACAATCAACTCTTTGATTGTTAATATGGTAAGTTTGATAATAATAAGGTATGATAAGCGGTTCTACATATTTTTAGATATAAAGATGGCCCCAATTTTTACTGTTTAATTGCTTATAGGTGAAAAATGAAAAGATTAAAAATACTAATTACTATAACCATATTGTCGTGTCTAGTAGTTTTAACATATTATTATAAGGTGAGTAATTGGGGAATATCTGTTTATAATAAGAAAAATGAAGGAATAATACTGGATCAATGTGAGGCAGATACGAGAAATATGATTATTGATGACAAGAACTATAAAGAAAATGAGAGCCCTTTGTCTTTTCAAGTGAATGATTACTATCAAGAAATAAAGAAAAAGATAAATAATTCCGGTTCTGCGCTAATCATGAAAAGTATCAGCTTTGATTCACCAATATACTATCTTTCTGATGATAACTTGGACAACTTAATAAGTGTTCTAAATAGTTGTGATGTACACGAAGAAGATACCAGTGAATACGATATAAATTACTATGTTTTATTTAGAGATTTAGATGATAAGCCGTCATGTTTAATAGAGATTGGAAGTGGCTATTTGAATCTCAATCAAAGTAATTCATATAAAATAGAAGATGATAAAGCTTTGTATAAATGCATTTCGGATGTTACTAATACTTGCGAGACTATAAATGTAATTTCTCCAGAAGATGCTCTTGAGGCCTTAGCAAGCGAATTCGGTAAAAAGATAGAAAATGAAGACTATTCGTATAATGGTAACACACTAGCTTTTGTGAATTCAAATGGTTATTCAACAAACAATGATGGAGAGGAATACTTTTATCAGAATATTATCTATTATGAAGATATGTATTTTGATAAAGATGCAACAGTATATGCTTTTGCATCTGTTCGAGTAATACACTATGATGATGGTAGGACAGAACAATCAGATTATCATCAATTTGCATATTATGATTATATTAAAGGAACAAGATTTTTACAAAACAAATAAGATGATAACAACATAAAGGACGGCTGATTTTTACAAAACTCTTAAGGAGATTCTACGGATGACCACTTCTGTATGTACACGTAATCTTTCTGACATCTGACTTTGCTGGTTATCCAGAACTCATCTATTCTAATTTCCATATCGACTTAGTATAATTGGGAGTGTCTAGTTGACACTTTTTTTTTATTCATAAAACCTTGATTTATTGGGAGTCCTTAATAAAACAAGCATTGATATCCCATTTGTCTATAATGTCATCTGCGAAAATCACATATCCCAAAAGACAAAGATGTAAGTAATATAATTTCGGCACAGAAAATGAGTTGCTGACCAAACACACTGATTATTTTTTACATAAAGAGCCTTTTTTTTGTCAATATGAAAAAAAGGTCATATATTAGTATCAAAATATAACTGAGTATTTGAGATATATCAGGTTTACACATTATTCTTATCTTTTTAAATCACATGAGGAAAAATAAGATGGAAGAATTGACAAACCTGGTAAAAAGAATACATGAAGATAAAGAATTAATGGCTGAACTGATAGACAAATTTAATCCGTTGATAAATAAATATATTCGAATACTTTACAGATATGATGCCGAAGATGTAAGAGCTGAGATGGAACTTGCTTTATGGGAGGCTGTGATAAAAATGAAATTTGTTAATAGTGAAGGAGAATGTGTACAATTCTTTTCACGAGCTCTAAATAATAAGTTCTATGAGTTATATAGAAAGAGCAAAATGGAAAGAGAATATGAAAATGCTTGTTATTATGAGAACATCGAAAAGGAAAGTGAAAATCGAATAGATACTATAAATTTTGATTTTGATATAAGTAATTTTATAAGTCGAACAAACGAAAAGAAAAAGGCTCTGTATGAAAAGATACTTAGATTTAATATGACCGATATTGAGATAAGTAGAGAAATGCAGTTATCGCGTCAATATATAAATCGTATACGAAGATTAATGTATAAAGAACTCAAGGAGTATTTTTATAATATATACTATTAAGCTATGCTAACGGGACACTTTAATTCCACTGCTGATTGCAATGCTAACGTCGGGTTGAATCAACCAATCCGAGTCGGCAACAATTAGCCATTTCGGGGCGAAAAGAAACAACCATTTTTAGTTAGATTAGGAGAAAGATAGACAATGGGGAGGATTATTATATTCTGAAACTGTGATTATTACATATACCCTATAAAAAATTACAATAAAAGCATAATAGCGTTTCTATAATATATAAATAAACAATAAGACACAATCATCTGTATTTTTAGTAGATTTTATTGAAATTTTCGCCTAGATACCCGCTTCGAGGTTATCTGGGTGAAAGCTCCATTAGTTTTTTATGATCCCATCGATTCCCAGAATAGCTTCACCTTTATTTTGCCTTGGCTAGTCGCTCAGTTAATTTCGAATAACTGTCAAGGAACAGAATCAAAAGTGGCTCTGGTTGCGAAATAATCATTGTTAGACAAAAATTTTAAAAATGTATATATACAACTTGAAATAAGCTGTATATATGCGTTAAAAAGTCTGATTAGTGAATGTATCATCAATATATATTTACTAAAAGGAGTTATATCGATGTCAGACATTTCGATAAGAAAGAAGAGAATAAAGCAATCAACAAGTGATTCGGATTTGTACATAGAAGTAGGAGCACGTCTTCGTAAATTTCGAAGAGAAAGGGACTATACACAGGAACAAATGGCGGAACTTATAGAGGTTAGTCCTGCATATTATGGGAAACTGGAAAGAGGGATAAATGGTCCATCGATAAAGAGACTGAAAATGATTTATGAGAAGTTAGGGATCGATATTACGTATTTGATAACGGGTATAGCCAATAATGAATTAACTATTGAAAACATGTTTAATGAATGCCCAGTAGAAAAAAGATATGATCTCGGTCAATTGATGAAGCATGCTATAAATATAGCAAAAGATACAAGGAAATAAAAATGATAGGTATAGCAGTCTGCGATGATGATAAATTTGCAACATCAGAGATAGAGGATAAGATATATGCTATAAGCAAGAAGATTAACTTAAGGGTTGAGATAGATGTTTTCTTTGATGGGCAGACATTTATTGACTATATGTTAGTTCATAATAAGAGATATGATATAGCTTTTATCGATATTGAAATGAATGGTAAAGACGGGATTGAGGCAGCTAAGCAAATAAGAACTTTTGATAAGGAGATGCTAATTATATATGTAACAAATTATGAGAGTTATGCTCTAGATGCATTTGAAGTATCAACTTTTAGATTCATTACCAAGCCGGTTGAGGATGCTCAATTTGAAAAGTATTATCTTAGCGCTATTAGAGAAATAATAAAAGTGCCGGTCAGCTTTCAATTCCAATTTAAGAAAATACATTATAAGGTAAGAATTGATGATATCATTTACTTTCAAAGTGAAAAAAGAATAACATATATTAATTGTCGAACTAAAATGCATAAGTGTTATGAAAAACTAAATACAATAGAAAGAATCATGACGGATTGTGGAGTCATATTTTTTCGTATACACCAATCATTTTTGATAAACCCGAGATATATTGAAATGTATATGTATGATACAATCCAGTTGATTGATGGGACTGTCCTAAGTGTTAGCGAAAACAGAAGAAAGAAAACTAATGAACTGTATTGCCATATAATGGGAGAATCAATCATTGTGTGATTTGGAATTTGAATTATTTGCATATTTAATTGTTTCTATGATAAGCGGACTTATCGTAGATGTTTTCTTTCAATGCTTTTTCTTAAGAAACAAAAGAATCTTTAGTGTTATCTGCTACACTTTTTTTATGATTTGGCAGTTGTATATCTTTACAAACGGTGCCTTATCTGTTTATCTTACATTAATTATCAGCACAATACTAAATGCGGTAATTGGCATTATTTGTTTTCAAGGAAAAGTTTTACCCAAAATTGCGTTGTCAGCTGTTCTTAGTGTTATTTGGACGCTCGCAGAGTTTTTGATTGGAACTATTTTCATGTTGTTCGGCATAGATTACAGAATACCCAAAATTCTTGGTGCATTTATATCGGAGCTAATAGTACTTTTACTTATTATCTGTCTTAGGAGGTTTTTTAATATTGATAATATAAAAATGTTGCCATTAAGTAATTATATAATGATATTATTATTACCGATAGGTAGCTTATATATTGTGTATAAATTGTTTGAATACAGCTACATTTTGGAGAGAGATTCCGTTATAAAAGAATCTCTTTTTTGTTTGCTAATTATGACTGTGGTTAATCTTATTGTATTTAGGCTGTATATAGTTTTGTCGGAGGAAATGGTTAAAAGCAAAATCAACGCTGTTTATGAACAACAGGTTAATTTGTATAGTCGAGCACTTAGAGATAATGAAACATATATACATGAGTTTCGGAAAGTACGTCATGATCTTAAACAACATTACCTCTCGTTGACAGCTATGCTAGGAAATGGTGATTATAGTATGGCGAAAGAGTATTTAAAAAGCCTGGAACTAGATAATCAAGATGTCACTTCACTGGTAAATACTGGAAATACAATAGTTGATTATATTATAAATGCAAAATACGCAAATATGAAGATTAACGAAATAGATTGCATGGTGGATATACAAATACCGATGAAAATGGGATTCAGATCAGTTGACATCAGTGTTTTACTAGGTAATTTGCTAGATAATGCGATTGAAGCTAATGAGTTTGAGATTAAATATAAATATGTAAAGCTTTACATGAGATATGAGAAATGTATGTTGGTGCTTTCAATCATCAATTCATTTGATGGTATTATAAGGAGGAATAGCGCAGGAAGAATAATAACTCGAAAGGATGATGCAAGTATACACGGATTTGGCCTTACATCTATTGAACGAATCGTTGATAGTTACAACGGAACAATTACTTACGAAATAGAACAAAACGAATTTACTGCAAAAGTGATTATGTTAGATCAGAAAAAATAACTCATAACCACTGAATTATTACAACATCCATAATTAGGGAGTGGAGAAGTGCGATACTTTATACTGTAACTAATAACACCCATAAAAACAGGGAGGTACAGTATGATAAAAAGAGCATTAAGAGAAGAGAAAATACGATTGATTTGTTCGTTGGCTATAGCGTGTAGTGTAATAGCAGCGAATACCAGATGTATGTGTATTTATCATGAATTAAAAAAGCCGGATGAACTCCGCCTGTTTGAAAAGAAATGATAGAGAAAATAGTTGTTTCAATATTGGAAAGAATCATGAATGAGAGGACACTCTCTGATGATGAATACATTGTTTATAATTATGGATTGACATCTGGAGTAGAAATTCTAATATGGTACTTAATGTGTATTGCAACTGCACTTTTTTTACAGATGATACCTGAGACGGTTGCATTCTTGCTTATATTTACAACAACAAGATCGCTCATAGGTGGAATACATTTAAAAAGATATGGAACATGCGTGATCCTATCTTATTTTACATTTTTACTAGTTGTTTTTCTTGTAGATAGAATAGAGATATCATCATTGCAAACAACATACTATATTACTATAGCTTTGATAATTGTAATAAGGCAGTCATGTAATATAGAATGTAAGCATCATATGAGAATAGGAGATAGTTCACCCAAAAATTTTTTGAAAACAGTGTTGTGTTTGGATGTATGGGAGATTATTGTAACATTTCTTTCTTTAACTAAAAGTATAATAATTTTGAAAACTATTTTATGGACGCTGGTAATTGTTTGCATTTCGAAATATATAGAGAAAGCAAAGAATCATTTTTGTAATTAAGAAATACTGCTATAAATAATATGACTGTTAAAACTGTATTTCAGATTATTGGCATATAGCATATTCAGAAGAAGCGAGCTGGGTATAGCAGTATTTCGCTTACCGACCGACCTTTCACACTACCATAAGTGCTGATTAGTACACTGTTGTTCGATCATCTTTACAAGTAACATGCTTTTCGGTGTAGTAATCTCACAAAGAGACTAACCTCATTTGGATTAGTCTCTTTGTGTTTATAGCCCTTGTGTTCATCCGTTTTTTTAAGTTATCCCTGATTTTATAATCATAATCCCGATTGGTTACGGCATATGTCGTCTTATATGCAATATGAGACCTACGAGGAATTATTGATTGTTCGACCCTTTAATCCATCTATTTTAATAGACTTCTACGATATTATGGGTGATGTTGATTTCTCACAGTTCGTTGCTACTTGGCAAATGGAACCTATGTGAGACATCAACACTTAAGGTGCAAGTCCTTTCCGCTCATCTATTCTCAATATTTACTTGTACTTTCAGCAACTGTTGTACTTCATCTTTATCTGCAGATTTATTCGTATTTCCAAGACTTATATGTGATTCCGGTCGGTTCAAGAGTTTTACTACAGCCTCCTTCAGATTCCACCTAACGGAGGCTCCATTGGCGTCCAGCTATACAATTACTCGTTTACTAGGCGTGTTCGGGATTTTTTCGGTTAGAGTGCGTCATTGCGCGCAAACAGATAAAAGGGGTCCGGATGATTCCGGCCCCCTTGAATGATAGCTATAAGCATTATGCTTTGTAAAGACAGAAATTTGAGTTAAACATAGAGCCGCTTGTGTAATCTAAGTGGACAAAAGCATCGCATGCTGTTACAGCTGAGCTGCCCTTTTTGTATCCGCATATATACATATTTGCAGGATTAGTTGCACCGGCAGTTGCAGTTCTTGTATAAACATAATCGTTAGCGCTTAGTATATTCAAGTAGCTACCATTTGGATTTACGAGGGTCAGTCCCTGACGTAATTTGAAGCGATAACATGTAGTAGGACCAAGTGCACTTTCTGTAACAGCCTTTCCGGAGTATGTAAGATTTCCATAACCACTACCTGTATTTATATATCCGTTAGCGTATTGTCCACTACTATTCCGAAATCGTATTTCATAATTGCCCCAGTAACCTGTGTGTGGTTGAATCCAAGTGAATACTTCACCGTTATAAATAACTCCAATTTCTGATCCTGAAGAGCAGTCGGAAAACTGGTAGACTGTTAAAGGTGAACCTTCATTAATTGCATGATAACCCATAATTATCCTCCTTTTTACTAAATTGTTTTTGACACTAGTATCAACAGTTACATATAATAAAAAGAATAAAAAAAAGGATTTGTAAACATGAAAGAAAAAGTATTAGATTTGTGTATTGTTGTAGAAAGGCTTATATTATGGAATATACGGGATGGACGGATGCACTGGAGCCTGAATGTTCACAAGACTGGCTGTCTATTAAGGATAATGATAACGCGCAATCCTAATCTGTTAATATGATTCTGCCAGTCTTAATCCGACCGGCAGAACTGTATGTTATTAGGAAAGCCATTTCTGAATTTAAGAAACTATTTGGTATGGAAAATAAAATGCCTTTTTATGGAAAAGTACTTGCCGTTTACACGATAGTGCGATACAAAATGAAAATTTGAATCTGGGGAAATACTGGTGAGTAAGTCTAATATATACTTTTTATATCGAATCAATAGATAAATGCACAATATATTGTAGAAGATACATTGTTTGTTATGAACTATAAAAGATTAGGAGGATTTTTTCCTAATTCCATAACACTATCTATTTGATTTTTAGTCTTCCTGCAGTCTTTATAGCCACGTCCTGTGAAAAATCTTTTGTCGACAATGAAAGAATGTAGTATGTCGGCTCCTCCTCCTTAACAAAATAGAATGTCCAGTATTCGCTGGTCAGGTCTATCTTGCTCGTATCAATACCTTTGCTCTCCATATTTGCTATATCTGCAGCCGTGTAAAGATCATGTTTCTCATCAAATAACATCATATACCATCCATCAGGTCTTCGCTCCAATGGGATTGTATCAATATAAGTACTCTCTGTATGATTTTGCATCGGTATTCCATCTTGACTGGGAAGCCCATTCTTATATGTCACGCCTGTGCTGTCTGCAGGTATCCTGCTGAGCATGCCGGAATACTGCCATTCCAGAGGAGCCTCCGTTTCAACTCCAACCTGCCTGTTATCAAAGGCTTTGGGAAGAATAAGAAAGCCTCCCTGCCAACCGATATCCATATAACCGGACAGCTCATAATCACCCGGCAAGTTCATGTTATAGACCCAATCATAGTATTTTTCATCCGAATCTATACTAAACTCCCAATAGATGTCATATGTATCATAATCACCAGGGCCGCGAAAATCCATGACTTCTTTCTTTATGCGATAATGACCACTTTCACGAATTCCATAATAAACAGACCAGTCTATCTCTATTTCAGTCTTGTCATCCTGATTGATCGTGTATGCGATATCTTTCCATGCTACTATATCATTCGCTGAATCGTCTATCCATTCGCCGGTCGTGAGATTCTGTACTTGCAGTTCGAATGCTTCTCCCGTCTGAAGTTCACCTGTTACGTTTCCACCGGATTGATTAAACACAAGTGTACAACCCATAGATGTCACATTCTTTACATACATTGATAAACCAATCGGATTTTGAGGCGCTACGTCACCGTTTTCATCTATCACATCCATCGTGATAATGATAGTATCCGTCAGCCAATCTTCTGAATTACTGCTATAAAGGCTCTTGGCCACCTTTTCATATGTCATATCGGGATCATTAGTCAATACTACAAACCGCCCGTCATATCTTGCATTTGGATCTCGTCCGATCAGTTCCTTCATATATTTAAAGGTCATATCTCCATGCACGATATAATGACCATCCTTATATACATAGTCTATACCGTGGGTAGCCATGAAATCCTCCGATGACTTAATCCATAAATAATCATCTGATAAAAGCAACGGATATGATTGCGTATTGACCAACTTATCAGAGCCTATCGGTAGATCTGCATAAGACAAATCCCTGAGTGTGTCACCATGATGGAGTTCAGTGCAATAAAGCTGACCATTTAACGGCCATATATCATAATTCCCCTGATCAAACCCGTCAATCTCTATTTGTATGGTGTGAAGATCATTACCATCAAGATCATATGTCGCCTGACTGAGCGTATCTTCTGCAGTATTATAAACATACATAACCTTACTGCTCTTTGGATGAAGATAAACTGTATTTCCATCTGCACTCACAAACTTCTCGCAGTAATCATCACCTTGAGTATGATCACATCCGATAGCCTCAAGATCTATCGCGTTCGTAACAGTCTTTAGGCTCTTAGAATATACAAATAATCCATAGTATCCACTGAATATAATCCTATCCTTATCTGCATATAGTATCTCAGTAGGATCAGCTCCTTCAATCGCAGAAAGATCCACCTGAGGGCGTGTGATAGTCACCTGTTCCATAGTAGCATAGGAGTGTTCGTTTTTGACATTTATACTCTCTGTATGCGCATCAACAAGATTCTCCACGGTTCCATTTTCAGATGAGTCTGTTTCCTTAGGTTCCGTCAAAAAGCATAGGGCAATGGCAATGCAGGCAACAACAGCTGCAATTATCACCCAGAACGCAGGCTTCTTATAATTCAGTACTCCCTTTATCCGTTCCTTAACTCCAGTCTCTCCAAATGCAAGAGGACAAGCCGCGATAGTCTTTCTCTGAATACTGCAGTCAAGGAGCGCTTGTGAATAGGCTACAACATACTCCCTGTCCTTATCGTGTATGACCTTTTCATCACAGGCGGCTTCTATATCCCTGCATAATAATATGTAAGCCAACCAACTGAGCGGATTGAACCAGTATACCGAAAGCAGAACAAATCCCAACGGTTTCCACCAGTGATCATGTCTTGAAAGATGAGCATTTTCATGCGCGATCACAAGCTTTATAGTATCATCCGTCATGGTTGAGGGTACATAGATAACAGGTCGGAATACGCCCAAAATGAATGGTGAGCGCACTTCATCGCACATCAGCACACCATTTTCCACGGCTACAGATGCAGCTACCTTTCTCTTCAGCATCACAAAACTGATCAGAGCATATAAAAGCATCAGCGTCAAACCGGCTATCCAAATGATGCTTGCCATAAAGATCACTACCTGCATAGGATTTACACTTGATGTGATCTGTGGGGTAAAGCTTTTCTCAATGACCGGATTTATGGTACTGTCTATTATAACAAGGCCTGAGTTTATCTGCGGAGTCTGTGACATTGCGATATTCTCCGGGACAACCTTTCCGCTCGGTAAAAGGCTTAATGCACTTTCAAACGAAAACGGGCAGATCAGCCTAACTCCCACAAGTCCCCATAAAAGACATGATATCCATCTGGGAGCTTTACGCAATAATGCTCTTGTGATAATCACAGCAATGATGAGCCAGGATGCATTGAGAGTAAGATTAAGAATTTTCAAAAATACCGTACTCAAAACTCATCCCTCCTCTTTGAATGCATCGATCATACGCTGGATCTCCTCCACCTCATCCTTGGAAAGCTTCTTATTTGCCGTAAATGCAGCAATAAAAGAAGGCAAGGATCCCTTATATGAATCCTCAATTATCTGCTCACTTTTTGCAGCATAGAAATCATCTTTGCTCACTAACGAAGATACTGTACCGTCAACATTCTGCAGAAGCCCTTTCTCGCACAGTTTACGCAGGACAGTGTATGTAGTCGGTTTTTTCCAGTTAAGTTCCTTCTCGCATACCTTCACAAGATCACCTGATGCTATAGGTTCGTTAGCCCATACGACATCAGCAAAACGTTCCTGAATGGCCGCTAATTCAATATTTTTCATATAATCGCCCTTCTGGTTTATCGTTATAAACTACACTCAGTTTATACCTGCAAACCACTTGCGTCAAGAAAAATAGAAAGTTCTTTGTTTTTAAGATTATTTATCACCCAAAACAATATAATCAGACCTATAGTTCATTATTTCTTCTGCTTTACGTGGTTTTTCACTAAAAATCCGAAAGCGAAAATTGTATTATTGTATTCTGATGATAATAGTTGTTTTTAGGAGTCAAGGGATAATGCAATACAAGATGTTCTCTCCTATATTTCTATCTTTACTGTTTTAATTTACAAAGCCTTTGTATATTGGGTAAAAAAACAACTTTAAAAATGAATGTCTGTTTACATATTACATTTGTTTTACTTACTAATAAGTGTAAACATTAATCACTATGAGGAGGTATAAAATGGATGTAGCAGTACTAGCAGCTCAGCAATGGGTTAACGCTAATTATCTTTCACCAAATGGGTTTAACACAATTACTGAAGACGGAATAACTGGACAAAATACGGTAAAAGCGCTAATTATCGCTTTACAAATTGAAATAGGAGTAAATAGCCCTAATGGTACATTCGGTCCAGCTACGACCTCGTTGTGCCCTACACTTTCAAAAAATGTTAATGCTCCAGCTTCAAATATTGTAAGAATACTACAGCATGGTATGTTCTGCAAAGGATATAGCACCCAATCTGTAACAGGCATATTTGGAGATAATACTGAAAATGCTGTTATTACTTTGCAAAGTGATGCGGGATTAAGTACTACAGGTATAGTAACACCATTAATTTTCAAGGCCGTATTGAGTACAGATCCGTTAAAACTAGCATCAGACGGGAATAGTCAGATTCGGTATATTCAGCAACAATTGAATAATAAATATAATCAGTATTTTGGCGTTATAGCAACTAATGGTAAATACGAAAGAAATACAAACAAGGCGTTGATATATGCACTACAAGCAGAAGAAGGCTTAGGGGTTAACACCGCTAACGGGACATTTGGTCCTACCACTCAACAATTATGCCCGACAATTTCAGAAAATAATGCCACTTCATATCCGGAATTTGTGAAATTGGTCAAATATGCTCTAGTGTGTAATAATATTTCTGTTAGTTCACTAGATAGTAGCTATACGACAGAATTACAGGAAGCTATAACTAGCTTTCAGTCGTTTTTGGTACTCCCTTCTAATCCTGGAATAGTGGACTTAAATGTTTGGATGTCATTAATGACGAGTAAAGGCAATCCTGCACGTCCAGCTACGGGCTGTGATTGCGCAACTGTTATTGATGCAAATAACATTTCTGTTTTAGTTAATAATGGTTATACGCATATAGGACGATACTTGACTGGTTTATATAAACTAACGAGGTCAGAAATAAGCGTTTTGTCACAACATCAAATTCGAATATTCCCTATTTTTCAGCGATCAGGAGAAGGTAATTCTTCTACTCATGTTGGATACTTTAATTCTTCCCAAGCTATTGCGGATGCAAGAGATGCGATTCAAGCGGCTATAAATTTGGGATTCTATGTTGGTACGACTATTTATTTCACTGTAGATTATGATGCATATGATTCGCATGTAACAAATTATATAATTCCGTACTTTCATACACTTGATATTGCATTCAAAAATTATAATTATGCTGGGTTTAAAATTGGAATATATGGCCCAAGAAATGTATGTTCTCGTGTTTCTCAAGCCGGATATGCTTCTTATAGTTTTGTTTCTGATATGTCTTCTGGATATAGTGGGAATCTGGGTTATAGTATGCCCACGAATTGGTCATTTGATCAATTTAACACAACAACTATAACTGACCCTCAAACGAACTCATCTATTGAAATAGATAAAGATACTGTAAGAGGTACTGATAGTGGTGCATTGCTTAGCGTGTATAGTAATTCTGAGGTCTTGTTTAGTGAAGCACATAACTGCGCTTTAATGCTTACTGCTCAATTTGAGGGGAGAGATGATGGTTATTCAACAATAGCGGGCAATAGTGATGGAATGGGGTTATCATTGGGTATTATTCAGTTTAATATTGGATCTGGAACTCTTCAACCACTTTTTTCGGATATTATAAATAATGAGAGACAACTTGTTCTGTCAGTGCTAGGAAGTGATAAGACAGCTGAGCTTGAAACGATGCTTTCTCAGACTCTTAATCAGCAAATCTCATGGGCTATAAGTATTAATGATAATAATAATCAAATAGTATCAGATTGGAAAAGTGCTCTTATTGCTTTATGTCAAACGACTGAATTTCGGGCTATACAGAATTATTATATAGAATACTATAAAATACATGCTATTGATAAGTGTTATCTTTTTGGTGGATTTTCTACATGTCGTTCATATGCATTCATGTTTGATTGTTCAGTTCAATTTGGAAGTTTTTATTCTTCTGAAGCATTTGAAATAACTTCTTTAATAAGTAGCAATATGACAGAGATTGAGCGCCTTCAAGTAATAGCAGAAGTATTATATAATAGTCGCGCTTCGGTGAGTGGATATGCTAGACAAACTTGTATTATTAATGGTTCTGGAATCGTTAACGGTTCAATAGTTAGTATATCAGATTATGGAATCGATGATAAAGAAATAACAGATTTACCGCCACAATCCATAAATTCTTAGTCTTTATGTATCCAGTCTGTTATCTGACGGCCTGGATACTATTATTGGATATGGGGTTGGTAATGACATGTTAGAAGTATATTATTTTTATTTATTAGTTTTAAACCCGATAGTTTTCGTTGTCTCTTATATAAAGGCAAAAAAGGCTGGCCAGAAGAAGTATGTAGATACTATATCTGTATTTACAGTTTTAATACTAAATCTGATATTTACAATACTACAAGGAGTATGTGAGCATGTGGATTGCCGTCACCTTTATCATGCAATGCCCAGTCTGCGATCATACCGTTATATGTGAAGTTTTCCTTTATAAATGCTCTTATGCATTCTATCTGCTGATCACGTGTGAGTTCGCAAGGTAGAGCCACTTCAACTTCTCTGGCAAACTGTGCATCCGTCCTTTTTTCAATTTTCTGAACTTCATTCCATAGAGTTGATCTGTCAAGCAATCTTGCCGGAGCACCACCCAGGAGCATTATCTCGTTCATGATGACACCTTCCTTGGCAGTATAATCATGAATGAGACCGGTCTCTTCGTTGTATAACTTTTCTCCTGAACGGTAAGCTGCAGCTGAAACAGCGGATCGTCCGCTGCTTCGGCTTATTATCTTAATGGAGCAGTGATAGATAGACATTTAACATCACCCCCTTTTTTCTACGATCACTGTTAAATGGATATCTCTGCCGTAAAGATGATTTCCCCCTTATAAGGAAAACATCTTTACAGGCAGGAGCGGTTTGTTAAGGCAGCCGGCCTTGACTCCCTCCAGGTGAAACCTGGTCTCCATGAAATGGTCTAGGTCAAGGAGCGAAGCATCCTTGTGGGATATTCAAAAGGACTTGGATTTCCAGATATAAATACTTTAGAACCTTTGGCCGAAGCTCTGCAAGTCAGTGTACAAGAACTAATGAGAGCAGAAAAAAATTTAACAAAAGAAGTCAATGAGGAAGCAACAACAGAGGCGATACTCAATACAATAGGTGTTGCAGACAAACAATTACGTGATGCGGAAAAAAACAAGTTAGGATCAGCATTATGATCATAGCTGTGGTAGCTTTACTGATATTGATTGTCGATAACATGAAAATATCAGAAATAGGTATAGCAGCAGTTTTTGTTTATCTTCCCCTTTTGTGTGTTATTGGAGGAATTGTTCTTTTAATACAGGCTTTGATTCGCAAGAAAAGAGGAGAAACCTATAAAGCTACATTGATCACTGCTATTATAATGATCGGCATTGTGCTTTTAATTGGTCTGTTCTTCTTTGTGGCAGGAATGATAGGTTCTCCGGGCATGAACTGATTGAGTTTATGATAATACTAATTTTTGGCACTGGTACATCACCGGTGCCATATGACCATGTGCATGGTTAAAAAGATTGAGATTGACGGAAAAGAGGTTGCTTTCAGGGCATCCGCTGCAATTCCCAGAATATATCGTTTGAAGTTTCAGAGGGATATTTATAAGGATCTGGTTGCTTTGGAGAAGGCTATCGGGGATAATTCCGAGGAAGTCAGCAATCTGGATATGTTTTCGTTGGAGATGTTTGAGAATATCGCTTATATCATGGCGAAGCACGCTGATCCGAGTATGCCGGATACGCCTGAAGAGTGGCTGGATGAGTTTAATACTTTCAGCATTTATCTGGTACTTCCTAAGATCATCGAGCTTTGGGGATTGAACATGAAGACCGATGTGGAAGCTAAAAAAACTTGATACAACTGACCGGCAAATGACAACGGCTTTATTCATGCTGAGGTGTCTGCAGGTCGGGCTTTCGATAAGGGATCTGGATCTGCTTACTATAGGTATGGTGAATGAAATGTTCATAGAAAGCCGCAATGATGAGGTGGCGGATAAGGCTTACCATCGTGTTGCCGGGCAGGCGGAGTTTGATACTTTCTAGTAAAGGATTATTGTTAAATATCCGACATTATGTTTAAATGGTGATAAAGGAGAAATAACGATATGGAAAACAATATAGAACCGTTTGAAAGAAAGCTATTTCCTATGACCTCGTTAGTTACAGGAAATTATGATAAAGGAACGTGTCATTTAACAGCATCGGGTTTTTTCTATACGGAGCAGACACCTACTGAACCTGGAAAGAATGGACCTCAGTGGCACAGAATAGATAATTACTGGTTTGTTACTAATCGGCATGTTATACTTCCAAAGCGTGTGGGGGCAGATGAAGAAGTATTGCTAGATTCTATGGAGTTTTATCTCAGAAAAACTCCTTCAAGTGGCGGGATAGAATGGTTCCCTATAACACTTAACCATGACGAATTAATACAAAAAGTGAAGTTGCATCCTAATGAGAATGTGGATGTTGCCGTTATAGATATAACTGGAAAAATTAAAGATATTATTGATGCAATCACTAAGAAGGAGATAGAGAATAATATTGGGATTCCCGCAACTCTTTCAAATATGGATCTTCCCGGCAAAAAGCCGATACCTATCGAAGTGACAAGTGATATAGTTGTTGCAAGCTATCCAAAAGGTTTTTATGATGCTACAAACAAATTTCCAATAGTAAAATCAGGAATTATAGCTTCAGCGTGGGGATCATGCTTTAATGGGAAGCCTGTATTTCAGATTGATGCTCAGTTATTTCCTGGATCTTCAGGTGGACTTGTAATAAGTAAGCCAACAAATTTTGGATTACAGAATGGCAATATGGTATATACTGTATCGAAAGAATTCATTTTACTTGGAGTGTATTCTGGAGAGCCTGTGTTTAAGGAACCAATCATTATAGAAGGAAAACCTGTTATTATTGATGGTAAACCAGCGATGATTCAGAAATCATACGGTCTTGGTAATGTTTGGTACTCATATCTGATATCAGAAATAATAAACAATGGTGTAAGATATTCGATGTAGCTTATTGAGAATATTTATGAAGAGTTATTCAGGGTACAGGCTTTTTTCTTATCCTTCGACCATCCGCAGAGTCTCAACGATGTATGCGAAGGCTTCCGGGCTTTGGCTTCGCATATAGGAGAGCTTCTTGTATTGGCTTTTGCCTATATTTGCCTGTAGGTATGGCTCGGGATCTTCTATAGGTGTGAAGGGATGGCCGATGAGTATACAGGAAGCGAGGTACATCACACGGCTTGTCTGGTTGGCGGCGATGGTGTTGTTCCGGAATCCGATATGTGAAGAACGCCGATAGATGAATTATAATATGCAAAGGATTTAATATGGTTTGAGAGTATGCCCGTGGTTGTCCGCGATGAGCGGGTGGCTGCGGGCTTTTTTTGTATCAGCGATAAAAATAAACCACCTGCTATGCAGGTGTGTCCTCAAATAGCTTTAGCTTCAAGTAAAAAACCTCCAGGGTATATAATGAGGTGCAGGTTCGCCAACCGCACATAATAAATACCAAGGAGGTTATCCAAAGATCTCTGTTCATAGTAGTGAACAAAGAATAATCATTGATGGAGATGATTTGTCAGGTACAGTTGTTGAAGTGTCTGGTGAGGATGAAAATGTATATAGTCAGAATATTGCAAATAATGTAACTCATGCAGAGCTTTTGAAAACTGATGAAGAAATCATAATAGACCAAAATGGTGGAAAAGAGGATGATTATAATCAACAGATAATAGATGGATACAATGTCTCTTTTGAACTCAAAGAAATTTGGTCTGGTGGTTATAATGCATCGATTAAGATAAAAAATACATCTGAAAAAGAACTTGATAACTGGAAACTAAGATTTGAATATGATGGTGAAATATCTAATATTTGGAATGCAGGTATAATATCTCACGAGAATAATGATTATATAATAAAAAACGTAGGTTGGAATCAGGATATTCTACCAGGACAAACAATAGAAATAGGATTTACAGGAATTGGTGATTTTATACAAGATCCTATAGATTTTGAACTGATAGGATGCTTAATAGAACATGCTACAGATGATTATTGCATGGAATTCAATGTTTTTGATGATTGGGGAGATGGCTGCAATGCCAATATGATTATAAAGAACAACACAGATTATACAATAGAGGATTGGACCTTAGAATTTGATTATTCGGGAGATATTACAAATATTTGGGATGCAGAGATCGTTTCTCATGAGGGAGTTCATTACGTGGTAAAAAATGCTCAATACAATGGTAATATTTTTTCGGACAATAGCGTTTCTATAGGATTTATAAGTAATAAAAGTTCTGATACAGAATATCCGAGTAATTATAATTTATTTAGCCGAGAATAAACTCTATAGAGGATAAAGAATATCAAAAGTTTCATTTAAAGGAGAAGTATGATAAGCAAACATAAACTTAGTTTCTTAATAGTATTAGATATAGTCATCTCTATAATCCTTATACCTATAATTGGCAGATACAGAGGGGTAGAGACCTTGTCTTGGATAATGAGCATCATATGTGTATTACTTGGATTATATATAATATATTATGTGATTAGTAAACAAAAAGAACGTAAGTATCTGATTGCATTACCAATAGTATTAATCTTTATGGTTATATTAAGTTATTGGTTATATGAACCCATTAAAAGCCATATTATCACAGCTGGGTTAGAACATTATGAGATAGAATACTATTCTTTTGATCCAGTTGACTATCCAAATGAAGATAATTATGATTGGATGATTGAAAAGTATAGAAAACCTGTTATTACCACATTTGGAGAATTAAAAAATGAGGTTTCCTTTGAACAACCTGATATACCATCTGTTTCAATCAAGCCTACAATAATACATTTGGACGATAATACACGTGTTTGGGTATTAGCAACAGTAGCTGAGGATCATATTGTAGATTCACTAGTATTTATATATGATAAGTTGAATGTTTCTCCTGACAACATAGTGGTTAGTACTCATTTCAAAACTTTGAGACATTATGCATCGTCTGCGAGCAAATCAGATATAATAGTATTATCTATTATTCCAGCAGATCAATAACGATTTAACATGTTATTGATAGATGTTTGTTTATAAGGAATGCTCCTCAAAACGAGGAGCATTTGCATTTCAACAGTTGATTACCATTGTGTGTTATATTGTGTTATTGGATATTTTTGCCCTTGATTTTGCCCTTATGAGTAATGAATAATCATGTGGAACAATATAATACAAGGGAAACTATAAGGGAAGGTACACGTCATTAAACTTCAGTGATTTCTTAGCTTAGCAATGATTCATGTAACATCTGATAACATCATACAAATCCTGTGAAAAGTAAGTACGTATACCCGGAATATATTACAGTAAATCTTTGTAGGCTAATAGATGTTCAACGAACATTAGATTGAATAATCTCGTGGTTAATGATTTCGAGCGACCGCATATCGACCGCAAAATGTGTTATAAATATATATAGATGTAATAATCAGTATATATGTTGTATCTTCTATAATATAATAAACACTGTATGTTGATGAAACAAAATGCAACCGCCGAGCTGGAATAGACGATAAATTGTGGGAATCCGCTTAAACAGTGGGCTCCCTTTTTTCGTGGTTGCAAAGTAAACACTCATGAGTACCATACAACAAAAGAAACCGCCAAACGGCGGCTTCAAATAGATTTGAACCTTGAAATTATAATAATACTATTTTTGTGGCAAGTGAAATCTTTCCTGTACAACATCAGACCAAGTGAATACTCCGGGGCTGTTTGAGCCACCTGTCCGGAGTTTGAGAGCCACCCTTCCGTTTAGGACGGAGCCATCATTCCGGTAAATGCAGAGCCACCAGACTCTGATTACATACAATCATTTATACTGTATTCATGCGCCATCGGCGTAAATACATATGAAGGAGGTCAACATCATGACCAAGTATCGTGAAATTCTTAGGCTGCATGCACTGGAATTCAGCGAAAGAAACATTGCTCTTAGTTGCAGTGTTTCCAGAAACACGGTCTCGAAGTCACTAAAGGATGCTGAGTCTGTAAGGCATTTTATTTATACTCTTAGGGACTATTCATCGGAAGAATGGATAGTAGAAGTTGATTCTAAAAATGCTGATTCGGGACTTGTTTATAGGGAGAGGTCAGTGGAAAACATGCCGGAAGGGTTAAAGTCTATAGGAATAATTGAATATAACGAAGAACCATAAATAATACATTTTACACATATTTTACGGCTGAGTGATACTACCATTCATTATATAACAGCTCTCGGACTGGAGTGTAACATTTCCACGAAGAGAGCTATTTTTTGCAGATGGTTATATAGAAAGCGTATAGAAAGCGAAGACACTGAAAAATGTTTGTAGATTAATAAAATATAAGTGACAAAAAATGTCACTTATATTATAATAATGTCACTTATGAAAAATGAGGTGCTGAGATGAATCTTGGAAAAGAGACTGAGACGCTTGAGTTTAAGAAATCTACTGGTGAGATAAAAGAAGGAATGGTATCAATATCGTCTATCCTGAATAAGCATGGGGTTGGTACATTATACTTCGGAGTAAAACCTAATGGTGATGTAATCGGACAGGATGTTTCCGAGTCGTCACTCCGGGATGTTTCAAGGGCTGTATATGAAAATATCAAACCCCAAATATATCCGGCGATTGATGAAGAGGTGTTTGATGGGCGTCATGTTATTAAGGTGGAATTCAGCGGAGAAAATGCACCGTATTCTGCGTCTGGAAGATACTATTTGAGAACTGCAGACGAGGATCGAGAAGTAACACCGGAAGAATTGAAGGCATTCTTTGGGGCAAGCAAACATCGTGGTAAATGGGAGCGGGCAAAGTCCGAGGCTAAAGAAGATAAGGTTGATAAGAAGACTATTAGAGCCTTTTGGAAAAAAGCTGTATCGGTTGGCAGACTGCCGGAAGGGAAATACACCTGCCCTATTATTTTAAACCGTTATGGGCTGGTTACAGGGGGATATTTGACAAATGCGGGAGAGGTTCTGTTTGGTAATACACATCCCGTTACACTGAAAATGGCTATTTTTGCAACCAATGAGAAGCTGACCTTTTTAGATATGAAGGTCTATGAAGATAACATATATAATTTGCTACAGATTGCCGAGGATTACATTTTAAAAAATATCCATTGGAGAAACGAAATTACCGGATTTGAAAGAGAAGAGATTCCGGAGATCCCGATAGCTGTCATCAGAGAGGTTCTTGCAAACAGCTTTGCTCATGCTATCTATGATAGCAGGACACAGCATGAAATATGTATTCATCCGGATATGGTGACAATTTACAGTCCGGGGGACTATGCAAGTGAGTATAAGCCCGAGGAATACATTAAGAGAAACATTGAATCTGAACTGAGGAACCCTAATATAGCAAGGCTTCTTTACTTAACCAAATCTATTGAGAAATTTGGAAGTGGTTTTAAGAGAATAGACAGTTTGTGCAGGGATGCCGGAGTTAAATATTCATATGATAGAACAAAAAATGGCTTCAAATTCATTCTGTACAGATCCGGGTTCATAAGTGACACATCAAGCGTCACTTATGATGTCACTTATGGAAAAAGAGAGGCTTTAAACATTACAGAACAAGCTGTGCTTGCCGTATTAAAACAAAATCCTGCAATATCGCGTGAGGAAATTGCAGAAAGGGTATCAAAGACTGTGAGAACCGTACAGAGAGCATTGGGGTCTTTGACGGAAAAAGGATATATAAAGCGTGTTGGAGCAAAGAAAAACTCCACATGGGAAGTGCTGAAATAAAAGCATTATAAATAGAGGCAGTGCATGGTACAAGGATTATTTATAAGAAGAATAAGCCGCAGACTTGCTGAGGTTGAAGTGAGCGGAAATACTTTTGAGGCCTATATTTCAAATGGTATTGAAATGGATTTTTTGAAAAATGAGTCTGTTTGCTTTCTGCGTAAGGCAGAAAATGAAAACCGTAGATCTCCGTTTGATCTATATTCAGTGTATGATGGCGATACCCTGGTATGTGTTGACACAAAAGAGTCGCTTCGGATTGCTGAAATATGGGCATCGAAAAATCTTAACAATGAGCGGGGCGAAAAGTTGTCGTTTTATTCTGATACAAAAGGGATGACACTTCTTGCTTTCGACAGAGAGAATCACGACTTGATGATTCAGGTAATGGGGACTTCGTTTGTAAATGACAGAGCCACATATCTTCTGGGAATACCATCTAAAGCCCTGAACGAGAAATTAGAGTCTCTTCTGTGGTTGAAGGATCGGGGGCAAGATCCGCATTTGTTATTTGTTATCTGTCGGAATGATGCGAATTGTTTTTATGCAAATCAAGGAATTGATCCATATTTTGCAGACCTTCTGGATGAAGTAAAAGAGGCTGGTATTTTGATAGAAGCGGTGCGTTGTGTAGTCGATGAAGATGGCATGACGATAGATAGCATAGTGCCACTCCGATAAAAGCATTTTGAAGAAGGATATAAAATGTGCATGGGGTGATTATATGATGATTCCTCTGAATGAAATATCCGTAAGAGCGAAGCTAAAAGAAAACGAAAATTACAGATTTCGCACATACCTAAAGATGCATGCAGATCCTTTGAAGCTGGATGAACAATTTCGTGAACTTCATGAGGAATTATTTGCCACATATGATTGTAGTCAATGTCGTAACTGCCGCAAAATGTACTGTGGGTCAATTCCGCAGGAGGATATTGAAAAGGTGGCAGGACAGCTCTCAATCAGTGGAGAGGATTTCATCAATCGGTATCTGGAATATGATCCTGCGGAGGGGGCATATAAGACAAAACATTGCCCATGTGATTTCCTGAGAGAGGATGGGGATTGTGTACTTGGTGAGTGCAAACCTGAAAACTGTCGAAATTATCCATATACGGACCAGCCTGATAGAATGGGAAGTCTGTTAAGTATTATCGAATCAGCTGCAATCTGTCCTGTTGTGTATGAAATACTGGAAAGACTCAAAGAAGATTATCACTTCAAAAAACGGGAAAGGATTTATCCAAATGACCCCTGTCCCTGTGGATCCGGATTAAAATATAAGAAATGCTGTGGAAGGGAAAGATAAGCAGTAAATGTTCCGTGATACCTTTTTTGATACCTGTTTGTTTTGAAACGAGAAATAATCTGTCAAAACCGTAAAATATAGATACGAAAACAGCAGATTATAGACAATATATGAATGGGTTTAATGCAATAGAGTTAATCAGCTTTTAAAAGAAATTGCTGCTCATAGCGGCAACTTTGAATTGGAGGAGATTGCTAACTTTGCTAATGGTATCAAAGTTACAAAGTTAAAAGCTCCTTATGCTGATACAACAGATATTTCTATGCAAATTGAGGATATACATACAAACTTTATTCGTAATGTTGGATTTTCTATCAAGTCGGAGGTGGGCAATGCACCTACTTTGCTAAATGCAGGACTTACGACTAACTTTATATATAAAGTGACTGGAATAACAACCGAACAGGCGGCAGAAATCAATGCAATAGATACAAGAACAAAGATTAAGGACAAGATGACTAAAATTTCTTAACTTTGTGGTCAAATTCATTATTGCGGAATGAACCATGATGTTTTTAAGAGAAACCTGATTATGGTAGACAGCAGTATGCCGGAGATTATTGGAAATATGCTGTTATATTTCTAATGGAGGATGTAAGGGAATGCAATAAGCTTGTTGATTTGCTTGGGAAAAGAGATCCTTTGGGATACGGTGATCCGATGATGTATACATATAAATTCAAAAAAATCTTGTGCTCGCGTGCGCTAGGAATGAAACCTGCTAAACCATGGGACGGCTTAGATGAAGCGAATGGCGGTTATATTATTGTAAAGACAGATGGAGAAATTTGGCATATCATATTTACAATAGAAATTTCTTTGAGCAGTATCTGTTAGACAATACCATTTTGGATAAAGCTTCAACAAGCCGACATGAGTATATGAGCCGGTATGAAGAAAATGAAGAAATGTTTATTAAATTGAATTTGCAGGTAAGATTTAGATAGTTTTCTAATAAAATCGTGTTTAAAGATTTAGAAATGTTCTGCTTTGTATATGTTAGAGCATATTTATTGTTTTTTGCCTTATAGAAATGGCTATAAGGGTATTATGTATTCTATGTCAAGAACATTCTTGACCAGAATCAATAGTGTACAGTAGATAATGTAGATGATTATATTGTCCATTGTATGCCCTCCTATTACCAGTGAAACAAAGTAGCTGTTAATATTATTATACAATACATCGTATTTGGAGGAGGTAGAGTTCCTTGTGAAAACGAGGTCCAATTGATTTTAATGCTTGCTGGCATTAGATATCTACCGGTCGTTAGTCAGTAAGCTTTTAGGAGAACAAATGAGTAAGGAAATTTATAAGGACAAGTATTATACACATTTTGATGTAAAAAAGAAGCACATAGATTATGAAAGGAAAGTAGAGAATATTGCCTGGGTTGGTAAACATGGATTTTATCCTTTCATTCATTTCAGCATGAAATTCGACAAATATACAAATGATTCAGAGGGAAATAAGTATCTAAAACCTAAGGAGAGAGATATTTATTACTCTGCGCATATTGACAGATATATTTATGAATTTTATGGGAATCGGCTTAATAACAGGTACAATGATTATTTAAAAAAGAACGGCATTAATAGGGTGCCCATAGCATATAGAAATTGTCTTCCGGGTAAATGCAATATTGATTTTGCAAAAGAGGTTTTTGAGTTTATTGTATCTAGTGGAAATGCGTATATTTTCGTTGGTGATTTTAGTAAATTCTTTGATAATCTAGACCACAAATATTTGAAGGAGAAGATAAAAACCGTTGTTGGAACGGACTCTCTGGATAGTGCTGATTATGCTATCTTTAAGAACATAACGCGATTCTCATATATTGAAGCAGATGATATTGAGAAGGAAAAAGGAAAACTGAGACGCGATATGCGAGAAATGGATAAGTATTTTAATACTGAAGAGTTTCGTGAAGTTAAGAAAAAATTTCTAAAAACCAATGTGAAGAATTACCAGATACCGCAGGGTTCTTCGATTAGTGCTGTTTATGCAAATGTGTATATGATTGGTTTTGATAAAAAAATCAATGATTACACAACCTCAAAACGCGGAATGTATAGAAGATATTGTGATGATATTATTTTAATAATTCCAATGACCAAAGAGGAGATGCTTAGCGGTGTTGATAAGGCAATAGCGGAATTTGTTTATTCAGTTAGGGATCAGATTCCGAATTTGGATTTGAATGCAGATAAGACAGAACATTTCTTTTATAACAATGGTACTGTTGAAAAAATAATGGGAGAGAGTAGCCTTATTAATTATCTTGGCTTTACTTTTGATGGAAACACTGTTCGTATTAGGGATAAGAGTTTGTTTAAATATTATTGCCGGGCATACAGAAAGATAAAGCGAGTAAAAGATGCTAAAGACATAAAAGCATTCAATGCCGGAAGAAAGGCAGTATACAAGGCATATACTCACTTGGGGGTAGGGAGAAATCGAAGGGAACATGGGAATTTTCTTACATATGCGTATAAAGCTGATGAAATATTCAGTCAAAGCCAGGTGTTGAAAAGTGATATCCGCAATCAGGTCAAACGGCATTGGTGGAAGATTGAGAATAGGTTGAATTGTAAAACTAATGAATAATGATGCATTACGAAGCTGGTGACAGAGTTTTTATGAGGAGGTCTATGTATGCAAGAGATATCAATTACGACTGAAGGAATACAGAAAAATTTAAAAAATTACAAGCCTCTAGATGCGTTATGCGAGTACATATGGAATGGATTTGATGCTTTGGCTGATACTATATGTGTCAACTTGCATACAAACGAGTTCGGATTGATTAATATGATTTCGATAGTCGATAACGGCACAGGTATTGCATATGAAGAATTGGGGAATAAATTTAAACCGTTTAACGATTCCAAAAAGGCTAATAACTCGAAGGTGGTCAATCATTCATTGCCACATGGAAGACAAGGGATAGGCAGATTGACGTTTTTTGCATTTGCACAAAGAGCAAGATGGAATACTGTATATACTAAAGATGGAAAAAAATATGAGTATTTTATTGATATGGAGAAAGATTCTTTAAATCAATACGATGACAATGGTGGAAGAGATCCAAAAGTTTCGGAGAAGGATTTGGGAACAGAAGTTATTTTTTCGCAATTACAGCAGTTTTCTAAAGAGGAGATAGTTCAACGAATAAAGGTCGAGTTCTTTTGGTTCTTAGAGCTGAACCGAAATAGGGGCTATAAAATTATTGTAGATGGCGAAGAACTGTGCTATGAAGATTTTGTGGTTAAAAGAGTAGAATTATCGCCAGAAGAGGAAATGGCTCATAAATATATGATTTCAGTTGTTCAATGGAATCAGAGTTTGGGTAAGGAATTTTCCAAATTTTATTTTATCAATTCTAAAAATGAGGAACAATATAAAGAAGCGACAAAACTTAATAAAAAGTCAGATGAGTTTTATCATAGTGTATATGTAAAAAGTGATTATTTTGATGAATTCTTTTTTGAAAAAGAGAACGAGGGTCAAATCAACCTTTTCCCGAATAGAAATGAACAAGAGTTCAAGTTCCTTATGGACTATATTTATGATTTCTTGTATAAGTTCAGAAGAAATTACCTAAAAGAAGCATCAGACAGGTTTATCGATAAATTGGTTGATTCTCATATTTATCCAGAATTTGACGGCAATAATATTATTGATACTTATCGGAAAACTGAACTAGATAACTTGGTAGGTACATTATATGCTGCACAACCTAAAATTTTCACTAATCTAAGTGATGATAACAAAAAAATAACAATTGGATTATTAAAACTTATCATGGATGCGGAAGATAAAGACAATTTATTTGCTGTTCTCAAGCAAGTGATTGATTTGGATGAAAATGAACTGGCAGAGTTGTCCGGAGGCTGAATAGCAAGGCGAGATGCGATTTTGTACTTGGAAATGCAACTTTGTAAATTGAAAACTTCATATTTGTAAGCGAGATGCCACTTTTGTCAGTGAAATACCACTTTTGTAAGCGAGATGCCGGTTTTGTAAACGAAATGCATCGTTGACAAATAGTTATTTTCATTTATCATGGTAAATTGAACACGACCAACAGAGGTCGACTCCCTCTCGATTTTACTTGTAATCGGAGAATCCACCCCTGGTTTTTCGGTATGGTTTTAGTATTTCTGTGCCGGCGGTCTGTTTGTTTTAGAGTCCGAGAAGTTCAGGCTTTAAAAGGATGTCGTCGGCGGGAACCTTTGTACATCCAAGAAGCTTTAGAACTTTTTCACCATGATAAAAGCTGAATGTCTCGTATGGGCTACGATCGTTCAGCTTTTTTCTTTTGTAAGAATTGATGTGATCCATCATCAGGTTCACATCTTCCTGCATGAGGTTGTTAAAACTGCGATTACGACCATCAACATCCGTTAGGACTCTCCGTATCAGTTCGTGGTTAACCTCGATAGAGCCTTTCTGATATGGCTTTCCTGCATCGCAATAAAAGACCTGTGTGCGGATTTCTCCTGTTCCCCTGTCACATTCGATTGCCATGGGATTAGAGAATTCACTTCCATTGTCCGTTACGATCAGTGGAAAGATGCGTTTGAACAGCTCTATTCCAAGCCTCTCCTGCAAGTCATCGAATACATCTATGACTGACTGGGAAGTATTAGCTTCGCGCAAGAACGCCAGCATAAGCGATGATTCAACGAAATGTATTGTTAACAGGCATTTGCCACCTACAGTGCCGATAACGCTGTCCATTTGAACAACAGATGTATCGGGATTCTTTTCAAGGTATTCAAGGAAATCCTTGTAGCTTCGACCAATACGGCAGCCTTTATCCACTTTGTATTCTTTCTTTTGCTTACGTGGACGAAGTCTTTTCTTCCTTGGAAGATCACCATTGCTTACATCAAACAGGTCTGAGGCCAGATAGTTATACAGTGTTTTTTCACTACACATGATCTCATCCTGGTGAGTTATGTATATCTGATGTAGCGACTGTCCTCGTTTAACAAGCGGACTGACAATGGCGTTTAAATGGGCTATCTCAGCTTCTGAAGTACAAAGCCCGGAACGCGCCTGGGTTATCACATCATGAGCTTTGTACTGGGCATGCTCAGCGTCATATATATTTTTGAGCAGCGTGCACTTTTCAATCTGGCCACAGCCATTACAGACATATGGGACTTTAAACCTGCTTGTACATATTTCTTCGAGAAAATCCTTGCAATGGCTTGTGCAATCCGAGCACAGCTTACAGTAGGCACTTGAGGATCTATGACAAGCACTGCCACATAAGTTTTTAACCCTGCAGTTTTTCCTGTGTTTACAGGGGTTATATGGAAATCCCGGTCTACCAGTAGCCATTTCAGACATATGTTTTCTGACTTCTCTGGATATGGTAGATGGATCCTTACCTAGTGTACGAGCTATTTCTTTGAAAGTGAGTCCTTCTCCAAGAAACTTTTGGAGAGAGATCCTTTCAGCATAAGTAAAAAAGTTAGACATGTTATCCTCCATTTCTGCTCGCCGACACAAGTACAAAGGATAACACAATAAAAGGATCTGACCACCATATGATCAGACCCGTTATGTACATGGAGATGCAACTACTCCATACTATATGCATTATCTATTACAAAGAAAGATTCAGTAATCGAAAGGGTTGCATTTCGATTTACAATTTACGCAGAGTTGTCCGGAGTGTTAAAATATACTTCTTTGTCAAATATTGCTAAATTGGTAAAATTGATAGAAGATAGGCAAAAGGTAATTCAAGGACTTAAAGAATTGGTGTTTAATAAAGAATTGTATGCTAAAGAAGTTCCACATATTCAAAGTGTAGTAGAAAGACATTATTGGTTGTTTGGAGAACAATATAATCTAATAACTGCTGCAGAGCCGGATTTTACCTTGGCACTTAAAGGCTTGTTACTTGCAACAACAGGCGAAGAGGAGGATATTGACATAGATCATGAAGATAAAAATAAGGAAATGGATATTTTTATGATCCGGCAAGATAGAAAAGGCGATGTAACAGAAAACGTTGTGGTTGAGTTAAAGAGGCCAACGGTAGCTTTAGGCGAAAAGGAATTGTCTCAAGTAAAAAAATATCTGCAAGTCATTCGAAGTGATGATCGGTTTAATATGGGAAATGTAAAATGGACATTTTATTTGGTTGGAAATAAATTTAATAAAAGCAATTTCCTAGAAGGAGAACTGGAGAATAATAAAAACCATGGAGAAGATCATCTGGTTTATTGGGTGGATAAGGGATTGACTAAAATATATGTGTTAAAGTGGAGTGAGATATTTGACGAGTTTTCTAAACGACACGATTATCTGCTGGAAAAATTGAAATTAGAGGAAGCAATATGGTTGGAACAATATGACAGTGCAGATCAAATTGTTAGTGATGTCAATAGCAACTATGCAGTATTGGATAAACCATTAATTCCGAAGAGGAAAAGTGATTAGAAATTAGTATTATTTGGAAGGAAGGAGTCACATGGCAATCCCAACAAACATAAAAAACTTATTGTCCAGAAATGTTGTGGAATGGGCAAAAATTGAATTTAAGGAAAGGCTACAGAAATACTGGGGCAATATCCAAATATGATAAAAATAGCTACCAAGGGGAGTTCTAACGGAGACCCGTTTCTCATTGCAACTGCAATCATAGAGGGTGGAGTAATTGTAACAAACGAAAAGAAAAACGAAAACAAAATTCCCTATGTATGTGAAAAAATGGGAATAGAGTGCACAGACCTTAATGGGTTCTTAAACGAAATATTGGATTGATTCTATGAAAAACGAGGTTAGTAATGACATTAGATAGTGTTCTTCATGAGGGACTAAGATGAGGGAGTCTGGATTTCCGATATTCTTTCCACAGGAATCAATATTTCTTCGGTGAATCTGTTGTCTTTTATATCAGTAGTTCGAACGGCGTTTAGTCTTGTGAGAATCTGTTCTACGCTATTACGACCCAGTCCGTGCTTCTCGGGACGGTTCTTTTTGGTTGTTGTTTTGAAATCTCGCGAACGGGAGGAGTTATAACCATTGGATATTCTTATATAGATATTTGAGTTAATATACATTAGTTTTAATTCGATTGTTCTATCAACAGATCTTTGTGCTGCTTCGACAGCATTCTCAAGAAGATTTCCAAGTATAAGATTGAGAATAGCACCATTTATAGGCAAATCACATGGAATATCAACAATAGCATCTATGGTAAGAGACTGTTCTTCTGCCTTAGTTATCCAATAATCTACAAGACTATCAGCCGTGAAATTGCCTGATATATTGCATGAATCATGTTCGTCCATATACGACTGCATACTTTCGAGATAACTGCGAATGGCTGTAATATCACCTTTATTGGTTCTACCCATCAATTCTATTATATGATGGTGCATGTCGTGCTCTAATGTGTTGATGTACTGTTGTTTTTGTATCACTATTTCGTATTCCTGCTTGAAGGCGTCTATTCGACCTTCCATCTCCGCTATGTGTAATGCCTGCAAGTGGTTCTGACTGATAATACGAAATACATATACAACAGCTGCGTTAATGATCAGTATACATATTGATACAATAGACAGATTAACAGAGTAGATCTGTTCTCTTAGGCATGTATATAAAAGAATAAGACTACTGATCGGAATTATGATCAATACAAGTCCCTGACCGGAGAATAATTCGCCGGTATACTTATCTTTAATAACAATATTTGCCAGACGTTCTATAACAAGTATGAGAAGTACGGTTCCAAGATAAGAAACACTGCCCATAGAAGAACTACCTGTGATTAAAGATATCATATAATACGATGCGGCATCACAAATTGCACATATAACTGTGATCATAAGCGCATATAGGAATTTATTCTTATATGAAGTCTTAAATGCCAAAAGCAGTATGAAATTACCGACATAACTAAGGAAGGGATTTAAGATGATCGGGGTTGGAACAATAGAAGTGATTACCGATAGTAGCAGATATACAAGGCAGAGATATATAAGATGTCTGCGGTCAACATTAACCCATGAACATAAATCACCCATAAACAGAACTATTATGGCGAGCATGAACAGGGTACTCATCCAATATATGGTAAGATTAATCATCATTGGGACATATCTCCTATCTTGAAATCATGCTTCTTATCACAGAAGTTTCGAAACCGCATCTGTATGCGTCACTGATTCTTATTTCTTTGTTGTTGATTAGACGTACGTCTGAATTGGTTCTTTTGGTTATGAATCTACAGTTTATGATGTATTTCTTATTGATCCGACAAAAGTAATCCGGGAGCTTTGATATTACAGAGTCAAGTTTGCCATAAAACTCTTTTGTGGTTCCATCTTTCAGTAACATACGTATTTTCTTGTGATTGCTCTCAAAAAGCATAATTTCATTTATATTCACATAATGAGTGTGGTAATCAAGGACATATTCGAATCTTATATGATTATCATCCAATTCCTTGCATATTTTTAACAGATGCCTTTTTATTGTATCCACATTAAATGGTTTTAGTATGAATCCATAGGGACGGATATCATACGCCAAAAGCGAGTATCGCTTAACAGAGGTGATAATCAGAGTCTTTATATTGTAATCTGTCTCATTTATCTTGTGACCGAGTTCGATACCATTTATATCAGGCAACTCTATATCCAGAAATAAGATGTCTGTGTTTTTCAATATAGAACTGTTAATAAGTTCGCTCCCCGTATGTATTGAAGAGCATTGAATCTGCATACTAAGATCGTATGCTATATCATCAAGCATATCCTCCAGCATACTACAAGTATTCTGTTCATCATCACAAATGGTAATATTTAACTGTTTTATGCTCATACAACCTATCCTCAATCTGCATTATACAACAAAAAACTGCATGTAACCAACAATTACACGCAGTTAATCTGTCTGGATCAGTCAAACATAAAGTGATTACTCTTCCGCATAATCAAAAAATGCATCATAGTCAACACCATAGATTTCTTTTAGATATCGAAGATCGGATACTTTTATATTTCGTCTGCCGGCTTCGATATTTGCTAAAGCACTTCTTTCCAGTGAACTACCCATTAGCTGCATTCTGGCAACCACTTCGATTTGAGTTAAGTGGTTTGCTATACGTAGTTTTTTAAGATTTTGACCAAATGGTTTGTTGATGAGGATCATGTGTACAGTGAGTAAATATATACCTGTTACTGAATGGAAACATAGAAAGTATAAGATAATATTGTACAAACTACGTTACTAGATAGTAACACAAGGGCTTTTTATAAAAGAAATTTTGAGTTTCATACCCTAAATCTGATCTCTTGTACCATATTCGGATTATTGCAATCTAGGAACATATATAATGCAAGTATAGGAGGTTTATGTGCTATGAAAAGGAATGGTAAACAGATGTATGAAAAGAACTCGCTAAAAACAAGATTTGCAAAAAAGGGTAATGATCTGATTGAAAAATGGATTGAATGGGATATAAGCAATATATGCCCGTGGTTTAATTATCAGGAAGAGATCCCCAAAAAGGCGCAGAAAATGCGCAAATATCTGTGACAGAGCGGATTCTTGAATTCTTAAGTACATATCTAGAATATGATGATGAAGATATTGAATTTGTAAGATATGGACTTCACGGTATCATTAGGACGTTCGGAGGAATATTCATGGCAATGGTTGCAGCATGGATCATGAATATTCTTCCTTATGCGTTACTTTATCTAGGTACATTCATAACTGTCAGGATATATGCCGGCGGTCATCATGCATCGACAGCCAGAAGATGTACTGTCAGCACTTCAGTAATGATATGTATCGCGTATGCATATATAAAATATTGTGAAACTTCATTATTGATATGTATAGCCTTATATATCATAAGCATAACAATAATACTGATTGTTAGTCCGGTTGAGAATAAAAAGAAACCGATTACAGATAATGAGAAATTCGTATACAAAAAGAAAACACGTATATTCATAGTATTTATTTCAATCGGTTTTTGTGTTGCGGTTATATTTGATAATGCTCAAGCTTACAGAAGTATAAATGCTTCTATGATTGAAGTAGTGGCATTACTTATCTGCGGTATTATCAGCAATAGGTATGGCAGTATCTCTACGGATGTGAATAGAGGATTAAAACATTAATAGTCCTATTGAGAAAAACGAGCGAAAACTTGATATTAATGAAAAAGAAAGTATAGGAAGTCTACTATAGTGATATCGTTTTTATGTTTGATGATTTCGATACTTATGAAACTGATAAACATGTACGAATATCATGTATGCGTGTCGTTGGGGATTATTCTAACCGCGGGGCTTCAGATTCCTTGCATTCCGGGATTATATAGTCATGGTGAGTGAGTCAGAGGAATAGCATTAGAACCGAGGAAAAGACATTGAAGAAGAAAAGTGTTTTGTTGTTGAGCGTATTTATTGCGTTAGTACTTCTTACTGGAGGTGTCGGTGTAATAATTGGAAGCATCTTTTATGATAAGATGCCGTTTTATACAGAAAAAGATGTAGCACAAGAGATGTCGATTTCATCAGATAAAATAGCTGTCGTAAATCTTGATGTAGGAATAACGCGAAACGGTAACAATGTAAAGTATTTTGAAAAGATTGTAAAGTTTCCATCTGACAATTTCGAGTATACTTCACTTGATAATGCGAGAACAGGATTGATGAATGGTGATTTTGGGGCATATATAGTGATTCCATCATCATTTTCGGAATCTGTGGAAAGTATAAATGGTGAATTTCATGCGGCGGATTTGGATTATGAAATAAGCGATACAATTACGGATGCTGACAGATGCAGTGTCCTTACAAATATGATGGTTTTCTCACAGAATCTGAATAAGGACCTGAGTTATATATATGTTGATAATGTCATGGAGGAATTTCATGACGCTCAGGATAATGCACTTGTTGTAATGGAGAATGATCTGACAGATAAACAGGTCATAGATGATATTGAACCCAATAATCTTATAGAAACAGTTACTATACCTGAACTAAAAACTATAGAGAATAATACAGAGATATTGGATATATCTGAATATATGGATGAGAACAACAGGATTATCGCAGAATTGGGTGATAATTACAAAAAGGCAGTTGATGAGAACTCTAAAAAGATCCAAGACCTTGTGGCTGAGGGAGATAAGGTAGTGACTGATCTTACGGGGCTTCTTTCAGAAAATAACTCTGTTGATATAAGAAAGGATGCAGAGAGTAATGACATTTATACACAAGCTCAGGATAAGCTGAAGGAACAGCTTGATAAAGAAGCAGATGACAGGAAGATAATAAGCAACTCAACAAAAAAAGAAATAGATCAAGCAGTAACATACCTTAAGGATGCAGTAAAGATCATAAAGGGGAGTCAGTATACGTACGAGGATGAACATGGGATCAGCCATACAATTCCCGCAGATGAATATAAAGTAGTGATAAGAGTACTGAAACCTGGAAGAATCGGAAACAATGAAGATGATTATGAGGATAGAGAAGTAACGCTGTTGGAACTCTTGGAGGGAAAGGATGAAGGCGGAGAGCATGTTAACGGACTCATTGATAATCTCGAAGAGCGAAGCTTAACACTCGAAGATGATGAAGGAATGCTCTACAGAGATGAAATAGAGGAAGTAGTAGATGATTACTATTTTGGGACTATAAAGGATAATGTTGAGCGTGTTCAGGGAGAGTTTGTCGATAGAAATTCTAAAGAAAAAACAAGAATAGGAGAGTATAGAGACAAACTGCTGGAATATAAAAGTATAGATGAATCCGGCTATGTCAGCGAAGCAACGGGAAATCTGTTGATGAACAACAATTCTTTATATAATGCCGTAATTGAAAACACAACAAACTACATGACATATGCAAATGAAGTATATTCAATCACTGGTGAGAACACAAATCTGCTTATCGAAAATATAAGGAAGGCAAATGAGGCATCTAACAATAAAGTGAAGGAAGGCGTTGCACAGGCCCAGTTTGTTAAGGGCCAGACAAGTGATGTAAACCAAACTCTTATGGGGGCTTTTACAAAAAAATTACCGGGAACAAGACTTGGAAGCCTTGCATATAAAGAAAGCTATGAGTTTATTGTTAATCCAATAAGGTTAGGTGAAGATATAACATTAATAGAACAGTCGAATAAAACAGGTTCGGAAGAAAGAACTTATAAGAATATATATGAAATAAATACAGGAGCAATGGTTATAGTACTGCTTACTGTGGCACTTATGGCTGCGGCAGTTTCTATATACAGTATAAGTATATCTAAGCATAAGGAGGAATTAATTGATGAGTAGTGAGATTCGTATCAGCCAGGACGAAATGATAGCAAAGGCTTCCATGTTTGATACAAAAAGAGATGAACTTGCAGCTGTCGTAAAAGAACTTGGCATACAAGCAGACCGGTTACTTGATGAGTGGCATGGACAGAGTAGTACAACTTTTAATGAAACATTTCATTCATACGACCAAACTTTTATTGATGTTGAGAATCTGATTACAGATATGGCTCAGCAGATTCGTGATGTTGCATCTAGCATGACAGAAGTTGATCAGGCAATTGCTGCAAAAATCGCTAGATAATAAAAGACTGTTTAGAAACCGGGCAGGAAGTCCTGCCCGGATATGAAGTTGTGGTAGGAAATCATGGACAAAGAGAGATTTTTACCCCTTGGAACAATTGTAAGAACTAAGGGAAATATAAAAAAGGTAATGATAATAGGCAGATGTCTATATCTTCAGGAAAAAGATAGCCCAGAAAAAACATACTATGATTATAGTGCTGTATTATATCCTGAGGGAATGACAGGTGATTCTTTTGTATATATTATGAACAAAGATGTTGATGAAATTGTGTACCGGGGATATGTAGACGAAGAAAACACAAGAATGTTGGAAATAATAAATGAGGCGTTAGCTGTGGAAGCGAAAGATGAGTAATCCATAAAAGAATGGAGACAATGGTGAATACAACTGCAATCCTTGAAACTATCAAAGGCTATAGAACACAAATAGCTCTATTAAATCAATACATAGTTCTTTTAAATGATGCCATTTCACGTCTTGAGAATCTAGAGAATGAATTTGGCAGACTATGGGTGGATGCAAGTGATAGTCATTACGAGATATTGGATTTTAAGGGAACAAATGCAGCTTTATATAGTGATAAAACAGACACTTTGATGTCTTCATATTCAGATTATGACAAACAGATACGCAGTGCTATAGAGACTATGCGTGACGAGATAAATAATTTGGTGGAAAGAATTGAACGGTATAACGATCTGATAAGTGAACTGGAGAAAATGTTGGTATAGGTTATGGACATTAAGCTGAGTAATGATAAACACGTTGAGCTTGTTCAAAATATAAATACTAGTGCACAGGCAGTCAATACCGATATTAAACTTCCGGATTTGAATTCAAATATGCAAGGACTGATCGGTATACGAAATGAAGTATATAAAATGAAAGTAAGTCTTGAAAGATATAAGAATATTCTTTCAAACGATTCACAAGTAATCATTGATGCAGGCAACGAAATTGAAATAGCAGATTTTTATGCTGCGTCAAAAGTAGAACAGAGTAGAAACAAGTAATTGGCGATATATGGGATATATAGTAGATATAGAAGAACTTCATGACAATCAGGAGGTGATAATCAGTCAGCTTGAGCAGTGGAGCAGTGCGTTTGCTGGATTGAGTGAGGCGGAGAATACATATATAATAAATACGGAGGCGTTTGGTGGACAGGCAGCTCGGGCTGCTAAAGAATACGTAAGTGCCGTTCATCAGACATTAGGCGGTACATATTGCCAGATGTTTGATGAAACTCGTTCTTTATTGCTACTGTACGTAGACGGGTATCAAGCGATAGAGGATTCTATAATTGGAAGAATAAGTGAAGAATCACTGGAAGAACAGCAAAGGCTGATCCAGAGAGAACAACAGACGCTCTCTGAAATAGACGGACAGATAAAAGGGGCTATTGCGTCAGTTGCGCATATAGTAAGTGTGATAAATCCCGATGCTGAATCGATAATACAGAACTATACTCTGATGTCGACGTTTTTGTCTGAACTGGATGGGAATATAAAGGCATATGAGGAATCACATGCGAACGATATGAATCGTGTGGGAGAATTACTTGACGGAATTAGTAGGGTAATGGACATCCATAAAGGAACAGATGTACATATAGCGCCATATTCTGATATACAAACATATGAAGGGGTGCAGCTGTTAACTCTGATAAACAAAATCGGAGAGGGAGATCCAACACTCATATCTGCAGCAGAACGGGTAAACAGCCTTTATGATGAATTCTGCACCAACCGTATAAGTGAAGAACGGATGGAAAAAGGGGCAAAAGCTGTAGTAGGTGGCTCGCTTCTCGTATTGACCGGAATAGTAACAGCTGTATTTATATCAAGGACAGCTGGGGCTGCTATTATTGGTAAAGGCGGTACAATCGTAATGGGAGCCGCTTCATATGTTGCAGTGACGCATGGAACATCCAATACAATAGAAGGTTTTCAAGAATATCGTTATGGTAAGAGCAGGGATACCGAAAGCGTAGCGATCAACTATGTAAGAGATTACGTATATCTGGGAAATGAAAGACTATACAATGGTGTAACGACTGTAGGAGAAACTGTTTGTGGTGCTTATCTTACAGGCATGTATGGTTGCATGTATTCTCAGGCATGTGGAATCCCGTTATGGAAGGGAGAGCTGATCCAAGGAGGAATTACTCTTGCTAGCGGAGAAGTAGGTACATTTGTATCAGATAAAGTAAGCACTATGGATATAAATCCTTGGTTTAAAGCTACAGCAGGACCGGTAGCAGGCGTTGCTGCATTTGGTGTAGCAAACGCAGCAACAGCAAGATACATAGTTCCATCGATAAAACAGGCAAATGTTATAGGGAATGTCGAAAGCAACAGAAGTATTACTGAGATTGCTAAGGTTGATACAGCAGATATTACGAAATTTAGTGATAACAATACATTAAGCGAATTAGATGCGCGAGGTTATAATGAATTTGTTTCAAGATCAAGAGAATTATATCATTCAGAGCAAGAAATGCAGATTGCTTTTAAGCAATTGTTAGATAGGGACTTCAAAGCTTTTGCTAGAGATTTAGATCTGTCTACGGAACCAGGGAAGGCATATTTTTGGAGTGGCGATAAGGAGTACGCAAGAGAAATTGCCAAATCTAATGGAGGAACAATTATGGAAGATACAGCTGGCGGGAAGGTCGTTGATGAATGGCCTTGGCTTTATGAGAAATATCCATCTGAAAACTGGGGAACTGGAAACCAATTTGATCCTAAACCTTTATGGGAAGCTGTTTCAGAAGAGTATGCTTTGAGAGCACGAGACAAGGTGACTTATGTTAATCAAGAGTATGAGGGGAGAATTTGGACGGATGTTGAAAGTATCACGCTAGATATATCTATTGATAAGGGTAGAGTTACTGAAATAGATTACTATAATAAAGAGTATTTAATTAACAAAATATTAGATGAGGGAAAGAAAAGCTGGTGAATATGCATAGTAGTGCTTATATAAAATTTGTTGAAAGCCTGGAGAAAGATGGCTTTAAACAAGGATATAATGAGGAATTATTTAAACTTATTCTTCCAGAAGAAGTCAATGATGTAGAAAAGATTGTGGAGGAAGAATTTGATAAGGGAGATATTAATATGGCAATATTCTTGCCCGAACTCCGCAGATGCAATGGAGTTAGAAAATTGGAAGAAAGATCACAACGACTTAGTAAAACATGCGGCGCATATAGTGAAATTATGCGTGTTTTGTATAATGCTACTAATATAAATGATTATCTTGATAATTTGATTAGTGTGTTGAATAGTGATAATAAATCTGAGCGTATGCAAGCAATGATGAATTTGTTGAGATGCGGAAAAAGCGAGAAATTGTATGAGGTATATAGAAATCAATGCATGATTGAGGAAGAAGAAGATATACGTTCAAGGTGTGTTGTAGGTATGTTTTACTGTCGAAACATTATTGAAAACCCATTTGCTATTCAGAGATTAGAACAACCGTGGAAACGACTAAAATTAGAAATGTATGATTGCGATAGAAATAAGGAAGAAAGATTGCAGTCAATTTTAGAGTTTGAGAATACAATTGGTAATTGTGCAAACTGCTAAAGACTTATTGTTAGATTTAAGAGTGGTGTTATACGGATTTAGATACTGGTATGTATGGCTATGTGTATTCTTAAGCATATGAATCTCATTATGGAAAGGCGAATTGATCCAGGGAGGAATTACTCTTGCAAGCGGAGAAGTAGGTACATTTGTATCAGATAACTGATGATTTGACTATTAAAAAGTCAGAAAAAATGTTGGAATTGGAATTCTCCAGACAGTTGATAGAATTCTATAAGAGTTATGGCTATATATCGTTTGATGGTAACGAAATATTTGGAATTGACCCGGACGATGATTCAGGGATTCTTGAGGGTAATTCTGTTTTATACGCATTAAACGATAGAGAAGAATATGGTCTTTCACCCAAATGGGTTCCTATTTATACATATGGAGACGGGATGATGGCATATCTGGACTATTCTGACATAAATAATTCAGGTGAACCGAGAGTCGTGATGGCTTATTATGATGGCTCAAAATATATTATAGAAAAAGTAGTTGCGGAAGACTTTGGCGATTTTTTATATGATTTAGTGAATAGCTGTGAAACAGAATAGAATACACAGTAATTGTTCTTATACTGAATTATACACCGTAGCGTTCAAATTCTAAATCATGCTTTTGTGAATAATTCAATTATAGTGTATACGGAGGTATTGGCAGAATGGGTAGCTCAGATCATAAAAGAATATATAAGTCTTATTAGTATCAATTTATGGATACAGAGAAAATGTATATGAATTAATGGTGAATGAAAGGAAGAGAAATAGATGATTATCACAGGTATTTCTCTTGATACAAATGTTGTAAACTCAACAAAAGATACATATTCTTCAGTAACTGATCTAAATGATGTAGATCTATTTACTGAACGTATCCATACTGGAGCAGAACTTGTTCGAGCTAAAGAAAATGAACAGTATATCACCATAGGAGATATGCTGTTTGTTTGTAATATGGATAGCACAAATATATATGAAGAAACAAGTGCAAAGATGTTTGAGCATATACCAGCGCTTGTTAAGAAGGAGTATGTACCACCGCGTAAATTAAGTATGCTGTTTGCTACATCGGTAGTCAGTTTAATATTAGTGGTTATTCTTTTGGTCTTAGCATTATTTTTCAAGAGAAAGCATCGAAAGGAAAGAGAAAGTGCAGATAATTATTACACTTATTGATAGAAAAGGCGAAAGAGATTTAGCGGTTAATTCAAAACAGGCGCTGAAGGATACGATGATCATTCTTGGGGTAAATGGCAAAAAAGTATATTCACACAGGTTGAAGACTGATGTTGATATCAACAAAAGCTATGATGATAATTGTATCTTTTACGGGGATAAACTGGAGGTGAAAGGGTGAAAAAGCAGATTCCAGATATTGGCGGTCATGACAGAATGACGTTGCTTAAAACCTTGATAAAGAGCGAAGCCGCTATAGAAGATATTACAGATTATAAATGTCTTATTGGAAGCGTTCTTATGGAGCAGTATACATATGAAGATTTTAAAATCGGCGGCCTAAGCCTTTTGACCGAATCTGAGTTCACAGAGAAGATTTATGAAGCCAAAGATGAGAATGAAGTTGTGTGTGCTCTTCAGGAAGAGTATGAGAAAGAAAGGAAGCAACGAGATGGATCACGGTTCTTAATGAGCAAAAAGATCCATTCTTTAATGAAGATTTCTATCATAGTTTTAAGTATATTACTTACCTTAAGCATAGTATGGATAGCATATTCCTTTTTTTATATCCATAATTTTGAGAGAAGTATGAATGAATTATCTGATGCATATCTTACAGCTGATTATGTCAAATGCATTGATTGTACAAAAGAAATATCAATAGACAGAATGAACTTGAATCAGAAATATATGTTGTCGAAGGCATATGTGCTGACTGATAACCTCACAAATGAACAGAAGGATCTTATTGTCAGTACTCTTTCATATAGAGAAAATAACGGCAGAACCGATTACTGGATATATATTGGAAGAAATGACTATGTTATGGCAGAAGATATGGCCATGCGACTTTCTGATGATGAAATTCTTCTATATGCATATATGAAGGAAAAAGCATATGTTGAAGCAGATATTAGTATATCTGGCGAAGAAAAGGAGACAAAGATTAAGGAACTGGAGACTAAAATGAGCCCTTTCATAAAGAAATATCAAGAATATAAGGAAGCAGAGGAAGAGAGTCGGATTGAGTTAAACATTGAGTAGGTGAGAGTATGACAAGATCAGAAATACTTGAGAAGATAAGTCACTATAGTGGATTAAAAACCGAAGTTGACAACAAAAGAATTCGATTAAATATTGCGATAGGAAATCTTCATACGTTAAGAGCACATACGGATCAACATAGGACATCTGCAATCAATAAACATACAGGACTTGGAGGATTTATAGGGAATAATGCAAATAGATATTCAGAATGTGTTAATAACCTGACAGAGGGAATATCAAAGTATTCAGATGGTGTCGGGACTGTAATAGAAGACTATAACAGGAAGATGACCGAGCTTTTGGAACAATCTGTGAGATATCAAAGCATTATAGATTCGTTTGCAGGAATGTTAGCTACAGTTACTGATTAAAAGGCAGGAGGAGATATGTCAGGAACCATAGATCTACTGGGATTAGAACCTGAGAAGTTTAACAGCAGTGTGCAAAAAATATCTGCTATGTCAGATAATATAGTATGTGAATTAACTGTGCCAGATGCCAATGCAATTATGCCGGGACTGACAAACATATTGGAAATATATTCTGAGAATATTGTTATGATGGCAGATTATAAAGAGGCACTGAAAACAGCCACCACCCTTATGCTATCAGCTGGAAAACAAATTATAGTTGCTGATGCAACTGTACTCGAGAATAAATGATCTAGGATTAGTGGAGACAAATATGAATTATTATGTAATAATGCGTAGTCTTGTGGATATAAGTGAAAATATCAATCATCAACTAGATTATTGGAAAAATGAGTTAACTGAGGTCTTGGACGCTATAGAAGCGTACAAAACTGTGTCGTCGATTCAGGGAGCAACAGGAGAAGCTCTTAATGATTACTTGGATAGTGTTCACAGCACTATTATCAGTGCGATAGGAAGCGAATTTAGCGATTATTCATCAAAAATCACTCCATATGTAAATGACTATCTTTCGTTGGAGGGATCGGAAGAAGGAATAATTTGGTCAGAAACGATTCAAAATCAGATTGATATTATCCCCGAAGAGAAAACTATTATAGATGATATAGCTTCAAGAGTGACGGATGTTATAAGTTCTGTATCGGATATAGTTAGTCCTTCAGTTACTCCAAATAATGAACCTATTGACATGGCATATGATGAAATGACAATGTTTCTGACACGATTGGATGAAGCGATAGAGGAGATAGAGAGCAATCATTCTAGCGATATGGAAGACATCAGATCTCTGATAATTACATTAAAAGGGATAATAGAGCCAAACAAGACTCTTATACTAGATGATGTTCCGGTTGATAAAGTGGGTAATTATTTGAAGGAGTTTTTGAAAGATAAAGTTACTCTTGACGTATACAATTCATTTTCTCTGTTGGATTCTGCAATGTATATAAATTCGCCCTTATTACAAATGCAAGTAGAACAACATTATGTTCATAATTGCAAGGTTGGATGGAAAGACTACCTTAGTAATAATAAAGTTAATGTTCCTTATTATGTGGATGAAAATGGATATACTCATTTACAGACTGATGGTAAAGGGTTCTATATAGAGTGTCAGAAAGACATGAATGAATTGTTATATGGTATAGAATTGGGAAAGAAATGGGATAAGTTGGTTTTTGGTAGAGAAGAATTACGTGCAAGAAGCAATGCGTGTGAAGTAATAGCTGTATATAATGCTATGGCGTATTTGGAGGGGGGATATTCACCTGTGGAATTTCCCGACTTATTAAGAGACTTTGAAGGCAATGGAACAGCATTATTAGGCAATTGGGGGGTATCGCCATCATATGTAAAAGTGTATTTAAATACTCACGGATATTCTACTACATCTGTTTCAGGGCCGAGTTTAGAGATGGATGGCAAGGGGTATGATATAATCCAAAATCAATACAGTGTATATATATTTTCATCATGGAATAGTGATGAGACAATAATGGAGGGAGTGCATACAATGGCAATAACGAAAGAAAAAAATGGAAAATTCTATGTTCATAACAGTGGTAAATCAGATCCAAGTGGATATAACAGTCTAAAAAGTGCAATTTTATCGTATCACAAAAATGATAGTGATCCTATATACTTGATAGGAGTGGTTAAAAGATGAAAAAAGAGAGGACAACTATAATATCCTTTTTATTCATTGTCTGTTGTCTAATAGCTTCATGTGAGAATAATAAAATGAAATATATTGATATAGAGGATGGTATAATATTGAGGATGAACACAGCGGACAGTTATTATATTGGTTTTTCGCAAGAGGTAGATGATGTAATTCTTTATCCCAATAAGGATTACGAAATGAGAATTCCGTATACAATAATTGATAATGATTTGGCTATTAAATACATTTGTAGTGTTCAGTTTAACGAAAGATATAATGAAAGAAAATATAGCGCTCTAGTGGATGAGGGGGAGTATGCATATTTTTATTATTGTGCTCCTTTTGTGCCGAAAGATGGAAGCGAAGCAGAATATAAATATTGGATATATATAAAAATTCCGGTCGAAGAAGAGAATTCTTTTAAATACGATATGGAGATTGGAGAGGAAATCGCAATAAACGTTTTAAGTGATAATTTAGAATTGTATGAATCCAGCGAAAAATAGATTGAAATCACTTCATTGTTTGTAGCATACAGGAATTATTAAACAGGATAAGTTTGTTAGAAAATTGATTATGAATAAACCCTATGAAGACTTCCCAATATACAAACGTTCACCCCGAATAGTGCGTGAAGCAACGAACACTAAAATTGAAATACAGGCTCCCAAGGAGAAAAGAAAGCTTTCCACCGGGAGCCTTCTAAGTATGCTGTTGCCACCGATAATCATGGTGTGTGTAACGATAACTATAAGTGTACTTTTAAAGAGGGGGCTGTATGTGTTGATGTCAGTAGCCACGTGTGCGCTTACTATTGTCACATCTATAATGAGATATGTTAATGATAAGAAGAGTATTAGCGAAGACAGTGCGGTTCGTGAGGAGACATATGTGAAGTATCTCCTTAAGAAGAGGAAGGAGGCATATAGAGCATATACTCTTGAACAGGAGATCTATAGGTATAACAATCCATCCCTTAAAGAGATACAAAACATGGTGGAAACAGGGAATCCACGAATATATGAGAGAAACAGCAATGATGGTGATTTCCTAAATCTGTGTATCGGAACTGAGATGACAAAACCTTGTACCGAGCTTATCTACAAGACAGATGAATTGAAGCCGTCAAAGGATGGATTAGAAAAGAGAGCTGAACTGATTGTATCGGAATATCAGACAATCGATAAGCCTGTTTTTGTTGATCTAAAAAAGTCACATCTTGGTATTGTTGGTTCAAAAGAACACGTACATAACATACTTAAGGCATATATAACGCAACTGGTATTTTTTCACACATATCATGATGTGGAAATATTCTGCATATGTGATGAAGAAGATAAGAAATTTGTAGATTTGATGCGTATGTTGCGTCATATGAAAATGGAAGAGATTAACTGTAGGTTAATTGTTAGCAATGAGCGGACCAGGGATCAAATCCTGGGAAGTCTGAATCAGAATTTACGCGAAAGATATGCCAAAGCACAAGAGAGTAAGAAGGAAAGCAGATTCCTACCACATTATCTGATTATAGTTGATGAACCAAAATGGATAATAGATCACTCGGTCATGGAGTATCTTCAGAAGGATACATTTGATCTGGGTTTTTCAATAATGTATTGTTCAGCAATGGTTAGTTCGTTGCCAGAGAATATTGGAAGTGTATTGAAACTTGAAGAAGATAATAACGCCACATTGCTTCTTAACGAGAAAAAAGAAGTCAACAGTATCATAACATTACCGGATACACAGGATATGACAGATGAAGATTATGAATGGTTTGCCAGAAACCTTGGAGCATATGAGCATTTGAAAGGGGTTAGTGCGTCCATTCCTGATAGCCTTGGATTCCTACAGATGTATGAAGCAAAGACTCCGAGAGACCTGGATATAGAGCAGAGATGGGAAAGAAATGATGCGACCAAGTCTCTTGCGGTTCCACTCGGTGCAAGAGCACAAGGAGATATTGTATATCTGAATCTTCATGAAAAAGCACATGGACCTCACGGACTGGTGGCCGGGACTACAGGATCAGGAAAGTCAGAAACACTACAGTCATATATCCTTTCTCTTGCTGTCAATTTCAGCCCATATGATGTTGCATTTCTGTTGATTGATTACAAAGGGGGCGGGATGGCAGCTTTATTTAAGAACCTGCCACATCTGTTAGGGGTAATTACGAATCTTGACGGAAATGAGAGCATGAGAGCGCTCCTGTCAATAAAGAGTGAGCTAAACAGAAGACAGAATATCTTTAACGAGTATGAAGTCAATCATATAAATAATTACACAAAATTGTTTAAATCTGGGGTGGCAAAGGAGCCAATGCCGCATCTTTTTATAATAAGTGATGAGTTTGCGCAGTTAAAGAAGGAACAACCTGAGTTTATGAAAGAACTGGTAGCAACGGCACGTATTGGACGAAGCCTTGGAGTACATCTCATTCTTGCAACTCAGAAGCCCAGCGGAGTGGTAGATGATCAGATATGGTCAAATTCAAGATTTAAGCTTGCGCTTAAAGTACAGGATGAGGCTGATAGCAGGGAGATATTGAAGACAGCGGATGCAGCAGCTATAACCAGACCGGGAAGAGCATACCTTCAGGTCGGTAATAATGAAATCTATGAATTGTTTCAATCAGCTTACAGCGGAGGGGATTATGTCGAATCCCAAAATGAAAGAGAACAGATTGATAACCGAGTCTATCTGATAAATGAACTGGGGCAGGGAGAGCTTATCAATGAAGATTTAAGCGGCCTTCTTGAAGATGGAGATACTCTGACCACGCAACTCGATGCAGTAGTTGATTATATAAAGAAGATTTATGATGAGATGGATCTTGTTCCTGTAAGAAGACCATGGTTGGAACCACTCCCAGAAAAGATAGTACGTAAAGAATTGACTGGGAAAAAGAAATTGCAACAGGCACTAAAAGTAAGAGTAGGGCTTATTGACAAACCACAGAGCCAGCTTCAGGAGGATTATGTCCTTGATTTTGAAGAAAATGGAAATCTTATCTGTGTCACAGCATCAGGATATGGCAAAACATTTCTGCTTACATCACTTGTAATTGAATTATGCAACAATAATCTGGTTGAAGAGTTGAATATATATCTCCTTGATTTCGGAAACAGCGGTCTCATGCCTCTTAACAGACTTGGACATGTAGCCGATTATATAACATTTGATGACAGCGAGAGAATAGGGAAATTACAGGCGATCATCAGGCAGGAGATAAAAAGAAGAAGAGATTTACTTGCTGTGGCAGGTGCACCTAATGTTTCTGTATTTTCACAAATGGGTGGAAAGCGTCCTGAAAACATTTTTCTTGTGATAGATAATTATGATGTAGTGAAAGAATTGGGACCGGGTATGGAAGAATTTTTACAAAGTGTCTCACGTGATGGTGTAGGTCTAGGTATCTACATGATTGTAGCTGCAAATCGAGCAGGATCTGTAAAATACGCAACCATGAGTAATCTTAAAAACAAGCTACTTGGATTTGTTGTAGATCCCAGTGAGGGTATGCAGTTACTTAATAAAGGTAGAATCGATGTACCGATGATAAAAGGCCGAATGGCAATCAAAGATGACAGTGATGTTGATATGTTGCAAGTATATAGCCCTGTTGAATATGAAACGCCTCAGGATTATGTAGCAAGTGTATCTGCTCTAGTGAACAATATTAATGAAGAAAACAAAGGCAAAAAAGCAGACAGAATTCCGGTCCTTCCTTCAAGTCTTGAAGAAAAAGATCTTTATACAAACAGATTTAGGAAGAAAAACAAGGAAATACTCCTTGGACTTTCGCATAGTGATGTTGTATTTACAGGCTTTAACAGTAAACAATCTCCATTCGTAATTATGGGAGAAGGAAACAGAGGCAAGACGAATGCGCTAAGGTTGATAATATGTCAGTTGGCTAAACTAGAAAAGACTATATATCTTTTTGACTCAAGAAAACAAGATTTGAGAAAGTATGCCTCTATGCCTTTGATCAGTTATTGTGATACTGAAGATAAATTAAACGGTTTGATGGCTTTAATGAATGAGACTGTAAAGAGTTTATCAGAGTCGAGAAGCCGAATGGCAGATGAAATATCAGAGAATGATAGTAATACTTTGGAAAATGCGGACTTTACAATAGTAATTGATGATCTGGATTATTTTATTGAGATGGCTGGGAATAAGGTAAGAGAAATAGCTACATTAATGCAGGCACTTTCTGAATTTGGAGTATGCATTGTAATGACGGTTAACAGTAGCAGATTCAAAGGCTTTGATGAAATAAGTAAGTTTGCGAGAGGTTCATTGCATGGTCTACTTCTTGGAAGTAACGGAGGTTCATCTTTATTTGCACTAAAGAGACAAGCTGATCAGCCAATAATGGGAGACGGTCTTTTGTTTGAAAACGGTGAATATGGGCGAATCAAGGTAATGAAAGCAGAAGAAAATACTGATTGGATATAATGCCTGAATTATTATGCAATAATTCACAGCAGAAAACATCATGCATCAAGAAGCAATGAATAATGAAACAGGAATTTCGACATCTAGCTTAGATTTGTATGATGATTATCGATTTAATATACTAGATGAATTACTGTATTTAAGACAGGAGTAGACCAAAATTGAAACTGATAAGTGACGGAAAATGCGAAGTGATCCTTGGTAACGAAATGAATGATCTTTCGGTTGATTAGAAAAAGAGTATTTCATTTCCATTGCTGGATTTTGTTATGTATTTATATTCTCTCTTATTTAAATGCAGGTTTAACAGCATTATGTTCTTTATTATATGTTGGCTGGAAGGATTACTTAAGTAATGTTAAGGATTGATGATCCTTATTATCTATGTGAAATGGATATATTAATTTACAGACTGATGGAAAGGGGATGTTTAACGTCAAGCAGTAATGGGGTGTATTGTTATATAGTATAGAGCTCGGAGAGAATTGGGATGATTTGTTTTTGGACGAAGAATTTTTGTGTAAGAAGCAATGACTGTGAAGTAATAGCACCATATATCGAAATGCAGTATAATAATGTATACTATAAATATATACTTAAATTATTGTTATAATTATTAAATGTGGTTACATGCCGGAAAAATTGTTGGGGCTAAAAATGTTGTTTTAGGAGGTTGTGATGGAATATAAGGTAGCACAGTATTTATCGTCTATTGAATTTTATCAAATGATTAATAATTTAGAAGTGCTGATACAAGAAGGCGAACAGATAGTAATAGATATGTCGGAAGTACATAGGATTGATGGAAATGTTATTCCCAATCTTATACTTATGGGTAAATGGATTGAAGGGAAAACTGGGTTAGTTCCGGTGATACGGTTAGGAAGGACTTTTGATGCAGGTTATTTAAAAAAATACCTGTTTGATATAAAATTTTATAAATTTACCGGGAATATTTATAGATATGAAGATGAAAATGATAAGTATGGAGGATTCGAAGGTAAGGATATGGACAGGAGAAACGTAACATTCCATTACGAATTCCCATATAATGAGTATGACGACCTGCCTGATCATGGTGATAGTAGACAGAAATATAGGAATGCAGTGGGGGAGGACATTAAAAACATAGTGATCCGTGATACAAAAGAATTCTTATATGAGTATTTTGATATGTTTAATTACGGACCAAGGGATGAGAAATATAATAGGCTTTCTGATATTTTGGGGCAGATTGTGGGAAACTCAATGAGTAAGGGAATAAGTGAAGCCTACATGACAGTTCAGGCAAATTATAAGAGAAAGAAAATTGTTGTTGCAGCTTCTGATAAGGGTCGTGGTATGAGAGAGGCTATGATGTTTAATAGGACTAAACAGAATACTGATCCATTAGGGTATTTCTTACTGAGCAACGATCCTAAGAATGAAGAAGAGGCAATAGTTGAGGGATTGTGTTATCGGAGAGAAAGTGGAATATACGGATTATATCAAGCCGTACTTGAGCTCATTGATAATTGGGAGGGGACAGTAAGGATTCATTCAAATGATACTCAGCTTATTTTAACGAAAAATGCTGTCAAGGCATATAAGGAAATGGAATTATTGTCATATTTTAATGAATACAATATGAGAAATACTGCTGTGTTTCCAGGAACTCATATTGAAATAGAAGTACCAATGAAGGGGTAATAGTGATGAAGATAATTGATAAGAATCAGTTTATTATTTTTCCGATTGCTTACGATGATATATGTAGAGATATGGGAGCTTTGCGTGAAATCAAAAGAAACAGTTCAAGCATTGTATTGTATCGTAGTTTTTTGTATAAACATATGGAGTCCATTCATAATTATATACAGAGAGAGGGGGATAAAAGCGAGCGGTATTATATACTGGATATGAAGTATATAGATAATGCGGGAGATAGGATATTCAATCAACTAGACGGATTTGATAATGTAATGATAATAAATGTTGGATCATTTCCTGCTTTGAGTAGACGCATAGAAGAGGATTTAAAATCGTTTGATAAAAAGAATGAAGGGTGGTTCTCTAATGATAGTACCTATGATGTATACTTGAAAAACAAAGCAATGATTGAAAATATATATAGGGAAATAGAGGTTAGTATTGTAGATTCATATACAAGACGAATGACTGAACAGGAGATTGAGAATGCTAAACCGCTGTCGTCTTCCAATATATACAGCAATATGTATATAGATACAGCACAACTCTTTTATAATGTCGAAAACTATAGATTTATGATATTTAGATTACTTTGTAAAATCTATGAGTATGAAGAACACAATTTTGATAAGATTAGTGGATTCATAAGTGCAAGCAGTAATGGAGCAAATTTAGCAAATATTATAGGGTGGCTTACTGGTAAGAAAGCTATTTTTTGTACGGATTTAGGACCAAAATACTCATTAACACTTAAATACTTTGTAGATGATATAAGACCCAAGAAAAATTATGTATATATATTCGATTTTCTATGCCTTGGAACTGAAGCAAAGATGTTGAATGCAATTGTTAATGTTAAGAATGCAAATATATTATCAGGATATGGATTTGCATCATATACAAAAAACACCGAGGGCATATTAGCCAAAATGCATTCAATAGTAAACCTAAAAGATGAAAAATTTGGATATAGAATAACAGGCGACAAAGAGGAATTGAAAGGTATTCTGGCAGGAGATAAAAAAAATGAGTTCAAACAATACATACATGAAGTTTAAGTGCATAAAACACATGAGTGAAGAAGATAAAAGTCGGTTTGTGAAGATTGTAGGTCAATATATTGGAGAGCTTAATAAGATAGATACATCAAATGGTACAGTTTATACACTTCACGATTTTGATCATCACTGCTGTGATTTATATAGTATTATAAGTGAGATTCTACTCGCAGATAATGCATATGGAGATTATGGATTAACAGACAGAGAATTATATATCCTAAATCTTGCAGTGCTTTTACACGACATAGGACTAAAGGATTATATATATATTAACAGAGATCAACATGCGAAGATTTCAGCTAAAATTATTATGGAAAGATATAATAATGAATTAGATTGCTTAAATGAGTCGGTGTCAAATCTATCAAAGAATGATATTTATGCATTACAGGCTATAGTTATTGCACATAGCGATGATAAATCTGACAAGAATGGCGGTTGTGCATTAAATGATAAGGAGTTGACCAATAGCATGACGGGACATTTTGGAACTATAAGAGCTCATTTTCTAGCGAACATTTTAAGATTGGCAGATGAACTGGATATAACCACAGACCGACTTGGGAGTTTAGCGGTTTATAATAAACTGGAGGAAGCAAAAGAGAAGCTTACGATAGAGGAAATTAAAAATGATAAACAATCAGAAAACTATAGAAATGCTGAAAAATCACTTGAACATTGGAAAAGATTAATGTTGTTCTCTGAATTAAAAATTGATGAAAGTGGGACAGCCCATGCGATTATTGATAGCCGTTATATTAATCAAAATCTTGAGCGAGGTGGTGGCCTGGATGAGATAATTGATAAAACGAAAGGCATTAAAAAGAAAATAATGTCAGAATTCGCATTGTTTAATAACGATGTATCTAAGGATGTTGTTAATAGCAATATGATAAAGATGAAGAGGTTTGTAATAGATACAGACAATTCAGAGATAAGAAAAGAAATAGAAGAAGATAGTGCTGTAGAAGAAAGCAATAAGGAAAGTGGTGTAAATATTATTTCAGAGGAATATGAAAAAAAGATATCTGACTTCATTACAAAGCGACAACTATGGGATGGCGGTCACTTTTACAGGAAAGATGATCTATGTGCACGTGACTGGATTAATATACGTGAAATAACAAACACAAATGGTTTTTTTAAGAAATTCGAGATGCTCATTATTACTTCTATAGACGAAATGCTAGAATTGAAGCGTGCAAATAGGAGAGATGTGGCAATCATAGGAGTGGATTTCTCTGGTATATTAATAGGTTCAAAAGTAGGACTCGCCTTGGGAATACCATTTATTTATGCGAAAAATGAGGATAAAAGCATTCCTAACAGCGGAAGGAAATTGACGGTTGACTTGGGTGAGAATATTGAGCATGTAATCATCTTGACAGATGTAATTGTAACTTACCATACAATCAATGCACTCTTAGAGAAGTATAATCTTAAAGATAGATTATTGGCTATATATGGAATTTTATACCGCGAGCCGATTGTCAGAGGTGATGTAGAGAAGAATTTGATAAAAGGTGATTATACCGCACTCGAGAAAAAGACATATGTGTTTAATAAGGATTATGGTATAGAACTCCATTGTAGCAAGGATTGTCCGATAAAGAAAAAGTATAATCGCTGTATAGCAGATAATCTTCCGGCAGGAGTATAAAGAATTGATTTTGAACATATATTTGCACCTAAAGGTCATAAGTAACATATATCTCTCTTGAAAAGAATTTATGATTTGTGCCAGCTTATAAAAGCGTTTCCATAACGATTTGTCTTTGAATTACTTGTGAAATATTGGAGAGCGCTGATGCGGTTTTCGTTAGAAGAGAAGAAAATATTGTCTGAATGGAAAGACATATACTTCTTGAGAAATTTATTGATTAGTAGATGGTGGAGGTTATGATATGAGCGAACTAAAAAAACAAATTAATTATACAATAGTCTGTGTAAATGAATTTGCCAATAGATTTCATATAGCGTCAAAGGAAGCCTTTACATATCTATATGATCATAAAGGCATAGAGTTCATTAAAGAGCATTATGATATAGAGCACACGCTCAGCCTTGATGATACTGTGGATGATCTGACTATGGTGTGCAGAAATAATGGAGGAAAGTATTGATGTTGCTGTATCACGGAAGCAATATGGATATTAAAGAGATAAACTTGGCTATGTGCCGCCCGTACAAGGACTTTGGACAAGGGTTTTATCTTACTATAATGAGAGAGCAGGCTGAGAAGATGGCTAAAAGAGTTGCAAGGATTTACGGGGGTTCACCAATTCTCAATGTCTACGAAATTGATGATTCATTTATGCAAACGGAAAGTCTGAACATCAAGGATTTCGGAACTAAGACATCCGAGGAATGGGCGAGGTTTGTCAGAAATAACCGTAACAGAAAGTTTACGGACTTTTCTGACCTAGAATGTAATTTTGACAATAAATATGATATTGTCATTGGTCCGATAGCTGATGATGATATGGCACTTCTTTTTAGACAATATGAAAATGGTATGATAAGCTTTGAGAATATGCTAAGTAGCATGATATATAAGGAAACCACCAATCAATGCTCTTTCCATACACAGAAGGCTATCAGACTGCTAAGAAAGGTCGGGGTTTAATCTATGGGAAAAGAGCAGCAGATGGTTGAATATATGATTCAAGATCTTGTCGAGGTGCTCGCCGAGGCGTGCGAATTCGAATATGATGAGGCAATGCGAATAATATTTGATTCAGATGTTTATGAAAAACTGACTGACACAGAGACGGGACTGTATCGGGAAAGCCCAGGTTATGTTTATGGACTTTTGCAGGATGAGATAAATTTTGGGCATATTGTGCAGGCTGAGATATGATTATATGATGATAGAGATAAATATACGGGTATTAGTAGTCTTATTTTCCTACCTATATTAAATTCCTAAACTTTGTAAAATCAGTCATTTTGCGTTACAGGGATAAAATCTCAGAGAGTTAAGAAATAATGTAACTATTATATACGGAGAATAATCTAATGACAGGTAAAAGAAAGTTTTCTATTTTTATTAGTTCCACATATGAAGATTTATTAGAGGAAAGACAATCCCTAATTGGTGTGGCTTTGGAAAACGGCTATATTCCGATGGGAATGGAGCAGTTTCATGGTGCACCTGCTGATCAATGGACCTTAATTACTAAGTACATAGATGAGTGCGATTTTTATCTGCTCATGATTGGTGGCCGCTATGGTTCAATAGATGAAACTGTCGATGTGAGTTATACAGAAAAGGAATATAATTATGCTAAGAGAAAAGGAATGCCAGTTCTTGTTTTAATTAAAGATCCAGCATATATTACAGAAGAAAAAAGGGACAAAGGAAATGAAAAACATGATAAGTATGAAATGATGAGGCGGCTGGACTCATTTCGTGAAAAGGTTAAAAATGATAGAAATACTGTGGATTCATTTACGGATATGGATAACTTAAAGTATGTGGCAGCAGCTTCATTAAGGAACGCGATAGATTTTGCTGGAGAGAATTCTGGATGGGTTCGTTACAGTGATGTCATAGAAGTAATCAATGAGGAAGCTGAGGGCAGATATAAGGTGAGTGCTACATTGGGTGACCAGCAAAACATATTATTGGATGAATTAAAAAATCTGCTCGTCGGGTTTGAAAACCGACTTTCTGATATAGAAAAAATGCAATTACGGTGGGAGGAGATTCCGACAGCCGCAAATGAAGATATCGAAAAGCTGTTTCAAGTTGAAGGAGAAACCTTGGTTATTGGTAACAGTGGAAATAATAATAATATGTTGGTAGTCGGAAAAGATGATGTTGGGAATATACCTGTTGATTCTGCTTTCCTTTTGGTATATGCAGCCGCAGATAATGGTCAGATTCTTAAAATTCAGCCACTTGGTTCACCTGTACAAATATATACAGCAAGCAAACAATTTATGGCAGAATTAAGCCAGAGAGAGTCTGCAAGATGGGCAGAAGCTTTGGATAGGCTTATTTGTTGGGGATGGGTAAAGCCAGTAGGATATAAAGGACAGATATTTGAATTGACAGGGACTGGATATCAAAAGGCGGATTGGCTAAAAGAATGCATGAAGATAAATACTGATAATGAACCGTTGGATGAGCTAAAGGAATTTGAATATTACAATTAAACGCCGACTTTCGACTAAATGAGAAAACTCATATTTGGATTTTATGTTATCGTATACTTTTCTTAATCCGAAAAAAGCACAATTATGAGGTGTATTTCTTAATCGTTGATAAAAAAACATGATATTGCCGATTGAGGTAAGAGTTCAGGATACAAGAGCCATTCGTCGATAGATGCGTTTTGTGAAAAGTATTCGGCGAGAGTGGGAAGGAAACTGCTGGTATACACAAAGGGATTATCAGCGAGACGGTGATATGGAATTATGACCGATTGTTATGGCGCAGTTTCTATAGATATTTAGTCTTCGATGAAATATATGTACATAAGGTTAGTTATGTTTGTTCGGTTAATGTCCTATTCCGAGAACTAATTACGCAATGCTTTTTCAATTTATTGTCAAGGATAGGACTAACCGATCCAGAATAGAAGTGGAATAAAGGAGTATCGCCCAGTTGATAGAATCAACTAAAGCGACAGCCTCCTGATTATACAGGCATCTGATCACCGGCATCAATCATCGCTTGAGAATAGTCCCCAAAGCTTGAAGACGACGTATATCAGGTGTGACAGCAGATTAATGATCACCACGTTGATCGGGATGACGCTTCTTATCTCATCTGCAAAGAAGAGGGTAAGCAAGAATGTAGCCACTGCTGTCAAAAATGACGCCTCATTACTGATCACTTTTTGGTACCAGACGATATATCCCTTTAGTAGGAAGTAACTGATCAGCCCTTCGATAGCTAAGATGGCAATGCTGATAAGGCATGTGATCAATTGATACAGCATATCACCAACTATCGGGATATCAATAAATCCATGTGCAATATATTCTCCGATCTCTATCGTATGATAGAAGATATCTTTAAAGAATCCAAAGATATCTGCCAGATCATTCCTTAGGGTATCATTCTTTAGGATGAACGCAAAAGTCACTAACAGTGAGTAGATCACTGATACGATCAGTAAAGATGTATTCTCCTTAATGTCAGTCCTGTATTTATCTTCAAGGTCTTCTGATTGTTTTTTGAGCCTGAATTCCATGCTTTGTTTATAAGATTCATGTTTTTCATTACAGGCACGGACCGCTTTCTCGGCCCGGCTTTTTATATCGCTTATCTCTTTCACGAGCTGTCTGTCTTTCGCTTTCAGCTGTTCGTTCTCTGCTAAGATCAGGTCTGCGCCTTTTTGCTTCACGATCGTCTCGCTCTTTTCCAGCAACTGATTCTTTAATGTTAGCAGAGTCGATCGCAGATCTGATATCTCTGATGAGAGCTGCTGAATCTGTTCGTCCTTCTGTATGTTCTCCTGTTCCAGTATCTCGTTTAGTGATTGTAGTTCTTCCATCCGATCCACGAGATCCTCGATGGTCCATGATGTTTCTGATCCTTTCATCCAGTGAGACCTCCTTTTTTTGTTTTATTCTCTTAAGCTCATCAATTCTCTTATCTGTGAGGAGAGATGTTCGTTCTCTTTGTTCAAGCTGTCTGCTAATCTCATCAGCTCGTCCAGCTCTTCCTCCTTCTCCGACAGAAGCTGTCTTGTCTGAGTCAGTTCCTGTTCCAATGAATCGTTCAGTATCTGCAGATCTTCCATGAGAGATACCATCTCTTCCTGTTTTTCCAGTATCCCTATCAGCTCCTCCAGATTTTCTACCTGTGATGATCTTAGTAAATCGTTCATATATATCCCTCGCTTTCGTGATGATGTGCTGCGACAGTTCACTAAACTGTTCAGCTATCTTTTGTCGTATCTGATTCCTTAGTCTTATAGAGCGGTTCGTCTCGCACCGGTCAGATATCTTTCCTTCTTTTTCAATCTTTCTTGCAGTGACTCCTTCATGTATCGTCGGTTCCATATCTATCCCCCGTCTCTCATAGGAACGGTGGTCTATACGAAGTTCGGGTGGGAGATATGTATTGCAGAGCTCAGCCCACGAAGCTCTCCACTGTTCACATTTGCCATGTTCGTTCCAGTCATTTGCAGGTATGGATATGCGCTCCCATAAAAACTCCGTTCCCTTTCCTTCACGTATCCTTACTTTCTGCATGCCATTCTCATCAAGTACCGGTATACGGTACCTTGACGTCTTTTCTTTATTGGCAGGATCGTATGACGGCTTTGACGGATCAAAGACAGGCTTGCCTTTCTCATCCCTTGCATTTGCAAAGACCGACTTCTGCTTTACCTGCCATCCTTCTTTCTCGTTTATACCTCTGACGGTAAGGAGGATGTGAGCATGCGGATTGCCGTCACCTTTATCATGTAATGCCCAGTCAGCGATCATCCCGTTTGAAGTGAAGTTTTCCTTTATAAAGGATCTTACGCATTCGATCTGCTGTTCACGTGTGAGTTCACACGGGAGAGCCACCTCTACTTCTCTGGCAAACTGTGCATCCGTCCTTTTTTCGATCTTTTGTACTTCATTCCAAAGAGTAGCCCTGTCGAGCAATCGTACCGGAGCACCATCAGGGAGCATGATCTCGTTCATGATCACTCCGTCCTTGGCAGTATAATCATGAATGAGACCGGTCTCTTCGTTATACAGTTTTTCTCCAGATCGGTAAGCTGCAGCTGAGACAGCAGAACGTCCACTGTTACGGCTTATTATCTTAATTGAGCAGTGATAGATAGACATTTAACATCACCCCCTTTTTTCTACGATCACTGTTAAATGGATATCCCTGCCGTAAAGATGTTTTCCCCCTTATAAGGAAAACATCTTTACAGGCAGGAGCGGTTTGTTAAGGCAGCCGGCCTTGACTCCCTCCAGGTGAAACCTGGTCTCCATGAAATGGTCTAGGTCAAGGAGCGAAGCATCCTTGCGGGATATCCAAAAGGGCAGAGCCCTTTGGTGCTGTCCGCACAGGACTGGGCTGCAAGGGCAAAGCCCTGCCGCACTAACGAAGCAACGCGAAGTGGTATATATGGGCTGCGCCCATATATAAGTGCGCCCTTAACAGGGAACTAAGAAATACTCTCAGATGCCTGCATTTTCTCATCCGCCGTGATCTCTTTTTCCATAGCTTTGGTAAAGTAACCACCGTTGTGTTCCTGGAGCCTTAAGAAGTTCGCCAGACGTATATCATCATCATCCTTAAACTCCCTGCCCAGTACTTTCTCGACAGTGGCACCGATCACGATCAAGCGTCTCGTCCTGACTTTGCGGTCAGCATCTTTTTTCTGCTTTTCAAGTTGCTTTTTCTGAGCTATTAGCTGTTCAGCCTTTTCGCGATACTTCTTGATCTCGCTATCCTTTGCATCAATGCGTTCATCGAAACTCTTTTTACTTCTTGGCATATGGTCTTCCCCCTTTCCTGATAGTAGTGATCACCTTTTTGCCTGATGGGATATCAGCTGTTTTGTGATCCTGACTTAATCTTATTGTGAAAAGGGAAAATATACCTTGATGGCAGATTGATGGTAAATTGATAAAAAAGAACATAAAAATATCACCCGAAGAAAATTTCTTCGGGTGATATTGTAAAAGGGAATGTAAGATATTTAAACTTCATTTAAAACATCTGTAATGAGCGCACCTAAACTTAGACCGGCTTTCAGATAATCCTGCCTGACCTCTTCCTGTTTCTGCTGAATGAGCAAGGGCTGATCAGCCCAGATAGTCTCATATATCTTCAATGCTTTTTTTCTGTGAAGAGTCGCTTCATCTATCCTACCTGTCATCAGGTAGATCATGCTGATAGATTCTTCGAGCATCGCATTATCGTGACATATATCAGAGTTGAATCCTTTAACGAGTTTCTGACAATTTCGAAGAAGGGAAAGAGCTTTTTGAGGATCTCCCATATCCGAAACGACAGCTGAGTAATTGCATATCTGAACAACCATCTGATTCATATGTTCAAGATGGTACTCGCGCAGTATCTCGATACCTTTTTCCATATATGAGACCGCATCACTCAAGTTTCCTGTCTTTTGCATCAGTTCGCCGTAGTTGGCATTGATGTTTGAGTGTAAGAGTGCTGTATCAGCAGAGATATCCGGTAAGAGCTCAAGGGCTTTCTTTTCAAGTGCTGTCGCTTCGGATATATCATCTTCAAAGGTCTCTTTGATATTTGCCTTAAAGTCATAGAGCAATACTCTGTCGGACACAGAACCTGTATCATCAGATCCCAGAAGTTCATCCATCTCATCGACTATCCTTCGCATAAGCTGTTCATTATGGTAATCGTCCAGATATGAAAACGCATCTTCGATGAACTTAAGATAGAAGGAAACATCATCCTTAACGATCAGATCAATCACATTTGTGATGATAGCTGATAACAGATCCGGATATGGAACATCGATGCCATGCATTGTCAGGATGTTCTCCTGTATATATATTAGCATCTTACTGCAGACAGATACGGATGGGACAGTATCAGCAACCGTAATCTCTTTTACCATTGGATGGAGACAGATACGGTTGAGCGTCAGCTCATTTATGTATCCGAGTTCTATGAGGCTATTAATGGTATTCATGTCATCCTGACAGGTCCATTCGGCAAAGAGCCTCTTGTTCATCCCATCAAGAGGAACAAACGACATGCATCGCATTATAGAAGTCTGATCATCATCGAGAGATGATAATGAGAACAGTGTATGTATATGCCCATAATAGGAATCCTTATGAACGGCACCATCTTTTTTGATACCGATGGTATCGGTAGAAGAAAGTTTTACATTCTCAGCCTTTAGCTTTTCAAGAAGCTTAACAGGTGTGAGCATGCCTGAATTGAGCAGCCTTGCAGCCAGTTCAACTGTAAACGTATGACTGTGAACGACATCTATGATCTGACTGATGATATCACGTTCATCGTCACTATATTCATAGAAATCCGAAACGAGTGACATCAGAGTTTCCCTGTATGTTATCTCATTCAATTCATACTTATCATAATCATAGAAACTGCTCCTTGTAGTAAAGAGGATACGGCATCTGTATTTCATGAGTACTGGCAGGAATGTGTCCTTTTGCGTAGTAGTATCATAATTATCTATGATGATGAGACTGTCATCCTTTAAAGAACGTAAGAAACGGTTGTGCTTCTTAAAACGTTCCTCCAATGATTCGCCGGGAAGATCATCCGCAAAATCAAGTCCTGCTATATCAGCATTGAGACTCCCCGTATATATGATATAGAGTATGTTGTTATATTCTTTCTTATATTTTCTGGCATAGGCCTTGGCAAGCTCGCTCTTGCCTATGCCTGCAAGACCATACAGGAATATCTTACTCTTTTTTGTCAGCAGTTCATGCAGGGATGACAGTTCTGTGTCTCTGCCACAGAAGAAACGGCACGGGGAAGGAGTATCATTCTCAAATATGTAATCCGCAATGACCGGTGAGTATTCGGCTGCAGTGATGAGCTTTTTATCATTGTCACGCTTTATGAACTTTCGCTCCATTGAAAAGAGCAGAAGATCAGCTATGAAGGATGCGATCATCTCATCCGAATCTATACCGCAATTTACTAACAGCTTTTCCTTCTGTGATCCTGATATGGTGGTGTCATTTAAGAGGAGCTGTCTGAGTTTATCTACAGTCATCTCCTTATCATAGAGTATGCTGACTATACCGTTTGATATATCGTTCTTGAAAGCTTCCTGATGTTTACTGCTGTTTATGTAATAGGAAATGATGGTCCTGCTTAAATTGACCTGACCTTTGAGCCAGCGGCAGACCTGAGTCTCATCAAAGTATATGGTGTCTTCATCTTCACCATAGACACATGTATAGAAGAGCTTTTCGACAAAGTTGAGCTGGGCACCCAGTTTCTCTTCATTACAGTATTCTCTTATGATACCTGTGACAGAACAAAAATCAAGTCGTTCCATCTGATCCACTCCCTTCCATTAAAACTATCAATTTCACATCAATCCGCCATCAATGTTAAAAGACCTCCGTCTCCATAAAATGATCATATAAGGATTGCAATACTTATGGAGATTATACCACATGCAGACTGACTGCAGAAGAACGGGGGCGGTGATCATATGGAAGGACAGGAAAGAAAAGAATACTTTGAGCATGGAAATATAAGGATCATAATAAATGAACACTTCAATGATGAAGGAAAGAACTATGAGGAGCTGATCGAGGAATCCATCATAAGACAAGCGAGAGCAGAAAACAGATACGCAGCACTCCCGCCTAGAGGAGTCGGATAGTCACGATCAAAACATATATGAAAAAGTATGATCCGGTAATTGTAGGACAAACACACTTATGATATAGTTGAATCATGTATTGTAAGTGTGGGTTGTTTCATTCGCAAAGGAGGAAAAGAATGAAATGAAACAACAGGAAAACAATACAGCACTATACTTAAGACTCAGCCGTGATGATGAAAACTATGGCGACAGTGTGAGTATCGAGACACAAAGGACCATCTTAAGACAGTTTGTACAGGATAACGGATTTCATGTGGTCGAAGAATATGTGGATGATGGATGGTCGGGAACGAATTTTGACCGACCTGCTTTCAAACGCATGATAGAAGATGTGGAATCAGGAAAGATCAACTGCATAATCACAAAAGATCTGTCAAGATTCGGCAGGGAACACGTCATGATGGGCTATTATCTGGAATTCTACTTCGTTGAAAAGAATATCCGTTATATAGCCGTATCAGACGGAGAGGATACCGAGAAGGGACTTAGCGACTTCGTTCCATTCAAGAACCTTTTCAATGAGTGGTATGCAAAGGATACGAGCCGAAAGATAAAGGCTTCCATGAACGCAAAGTTCAAGGCAGGAGAAAGGACTTGTGCATATGCACCTATCGGGTATAAGAAGCATCCTGAGATAAAGAACAAACTGGCGATAGATGAAGAGACCAGATGGATAGTGGAAAAGATATATGAGTATGCACTTCTCGGCCACGGCTCGTGGAAGATCATGAAGATGCTCACAGAGGAAAAGGTACCTACTCCCGGATATCTTAACTATAAGAGGGACGGATCTTTTTCCAACATCTATGCAGGAGCGTCTGAAGAGAAAGCCTATGCCTGGACAGCGGCACAGATTAAGAGCATCTTAAAGGATGAGACTTATATCGGAAACACGATCCACTATAAGCAGACAAATGTCTCTTACAAGAACAAACACCGTATCCGAAAGGATAAGGATGAGTGGATGCGTATCGAGAACACACATGAGCCGATCATCTCAAAAGAGGACTTTGAAACAGTCCAGCAGATGGTCGATGTGAGAAGGCGAAGACAGAAACAGGATAAGGATACACAGATCTTTGCGGGACTTTTGAAGTGTGCGGACTGTGGTTGGTCGATGGGATATTCGATCAACAAGTCGGTAAAAGTACCATACAACTACTACAAATGTAGCAGATACAGTTCTATGGGAAAGGATCACTGTTCCAACCATTACATCCGATATGACACGTTGTATGCATATGTCCTTTCAAGACTCAGATACTGGTCTTCACAGGCTCAGACCGATGAGGATAAGCTCTTAAAAAAGCTCATGGCTGCAAGCGATAAGGAAACGGGAAAGATGCGCAATAAGCAGGAAAACGACCTTAAGCGCATGCAGAAGCGAAAGAAAGAACTGGACGGGCTGTTTTCTAGACTCTATGAGGACTATGTCGCAGAAAAGATCACGGAATACAATTTCAATATGCTGTCAGTAAAGTATCAGAAGGAGCAGGCAGAACTTGAAGAAAAGATAACTGCTCTCAGCGAAGAGATCAATACTTCAAAGGAGAATGAATCCAATGCAGAGAAATGGCTTGATCTGATCAAACAGTACAGTGATATATCAGAACTGACAGCACCTCTGCTGAATGCTCTTATAGAAAAGATCTTGATCCATCAGGCAGTAAAGAAGGAAGATGGCACAATAGAGCAGGAAGTAGAGATCTACTACCGTTTTATAGGGAAGATCGAGTGATCTTTCCATCGAACAAGAATCCATATCTTTAATGAAGTGAAACTGGACAGATATATCCTGACATCTCAAATCTCATATTGATAAGCGAGATAATGAATGTCAGTGTTGATTATCTGGTAAAGGATAATGACTGCGCTGTAAATCTCAAAAGACAGCCTGATACGGATCTGGATGAACTGATAGCTTTCAGGCTTGAAGCTAATGTAAATACCTATGCCGCATTCATGAATGAAGTCGATTCGACCAGACCTGCGTCTCATGACTTCAGATATGAAAATGGAAGATATATGTATCATGATACATATGTAGGCGGAGAGGAATTTGCAGGAGAGGAAGCTATATGGAAGGACTCAAAAGCTGTCTATGCCATGAATTATATGGGAAGAGTGCTGTCTGACGGCTTCAGCGGGAATTTCTTAAAAGAGGCCTTAAGGAGAGCGGATAAGAAGATGCCTTACAGAGGACCTCAGTTGTATCAGGCCGGTGAATATACGTACAGATGCAAGGTGACCGGAGATTTTACTTGGTTTCAGGGTTTAGAAGAGATATATCAGGGCGATATAAAGGTATACGAATGCGTATTTCACGGCGGATCGCTAAGGTAAAAGAGGATAAATAAAGTATGAGGATCTCAGAAAGCTGTGCTAAATGTCTTTATGACCGTCAACTGAATAAAACA
>JAEEGJ010002470.1_pt1 | contig 94684 bp, 79 predicted proteins | sample 8958761 | NCBI WGS metagenome assembly JAEEGJ01 (sample SAMN16246546, study PRJNA631951) | gut metagenome | biome: gut microbiome; feature: rumen; material: RS-attached | host: Bos | place: Iran: Karaj | collected 2018-10 | reverse complement strand
AATTTAAGCCTAACCCAATTAGTTACTCGGGAGAGGCCTCTATGATTTGTGTAACGCATTGAATACTTTTCTTTGGCATCTGCGAATACACGCTCTATTGTTTCTTTTCGTTTCTCATACATCTCACAGTACTTTGGTGTATGACGGATATCTTCAACCACTTCAAGATATTCGCTCCAGATATGCTTTGTAACAGTTTTCTGGTGATTTTTGCTGTTCGTACAGTTCTTTATTTTGGGGCATTTTTCGCATATCCGAGGACAGCTTTTGAATTCTCGGTATCCTTCTCTGTTGGTTGTTGAATAGTTTAAAATCTGATTTGCAGGGCAAATCACACAGTTGTAATATTCATCATAAACATACTCAGATGGTCTGAAAAAGTCTTTCCCTCCCATTGGCCTTTTGTATGGTAAAACAGGGATTCTTTTATCATCTAATACTTCTTTGCATATGTATGGTACTTTATATCCCGCATCCATTACTACATTTTTTATCTCCGGATGCTTGCCAATAAGCCTTTTGTACAATCCATCAAAAGCCACGCTGTCATGCACATTTCCAGGATTTACTGTTACATCCATTACATATCCGTTTTTGTCACAGGCTGTTTGAGCCGCATATGCAAAACACTTTTTATGTTCTCCTTTGTGGAAAACTCCGCATTCTTGATCTGTTGTTGATTCAAGCACTGTTTTTTCTTCTGTGGCTTTTAAACCGTTATTCTTGTCATTATCATCAAATGGCTTTTTTCCGTTCTTTTCTCTGTCTTCGTTTATCTCCTTCATCAGCTGTTCTTCATAGATTCTTGCTGCTTTGGGCACAGCTTTCTTTACTGCTTTTTTCATGTTTGCATTCGCTTTGATATGTGTTCCGTCTACGAATACTGTCTCTGGTGTAAGATAGCCTGCTCTCTCTATTTCACTCAATATCCAGTAAAATATGCGTTCTACTACGTCGGATGTGTACCTATGTGTGAAATTGTAGCTCAGCGTTGAAAAATGCGGTGTTGGTTCGTTCAGAAGATATCCTAAAAACCAACGATAATATATATTGGCACGCACTTCTTCTGCTGTTTTTCTGAGTGATGGTATGCCGAAAAGATGCTGTATCAATACCATTTTGAATATTACTACAGGATCTATGCTTGGTCTTCCGTTATTCTTACAGTACATATCTTCTACCAAATCGTATATGTGTGTAAAATCTATTGCCGAGTCTATTTTCCTCAAAATATGATCCTTAGGCACCATTTCCTCTATACACACCATTTCCATTTGTTCTCGTTCTATCTTGTTTTCTCTCAGCATTATCACTCAGCTCCTTTCTCTCCTATTTTACCACATTTCATCAAAAAAAGTCCAGCTTTTTCACTGGACTTTTTCGACAGACTGAAAGACTAGCGTCTTTCTTATTATAAAATCTTGCCAAAAGCAATAATTGTCTTGACTTGAAATATAATATATGATAAAATAAATCTGTTAATTGAATACAATCTGTTTAAAGCAACTTGATTTATACTAATGAAAACGCAAGTGTAAGCTTATAGATATGGTAAAGGCAAAATATGTTTATGCTAAAACAGCAGAAGCTTATATTGGCAAATAAATTAGACGAGAGGAGAGAAGGAAATGAAGGATAAATACACTGCTCCGGAAATGGACATCATTACCTTTGAGAATGAGGACGTTATCTCAACCAGTGAGCCTGAGCTTGAACCGCAGTAAAATTAAAAGCTGTCGACTGTTGTCGGCAGCTTTATTACTTATAGCGGTAAAGTGTTCCGTGATTTACTAATCTATTAGCGTCATAACTAAATGTATTTATCCTTTGATTATCTTATATAAGTGTAGTGCTTCTTTTTGCCCATATTAGGATTATTATTCTTAAACGGACTGTAAACGTAACGTAATCCTTCAATCAGCTCTATCCCTTATAACTTAACAACACATTTCGTTATAATGTCAATAAACGCCATATTATCAACCACCGATCTAACTGCCGCATTAAGCATAGTATTACGATCGACATTACTCCAATCCAGCGAAAATCCATAGTGTAGCGCCATACAGCGTATCAACTCACGAATGCTTCGTCCATTGCCCTCACGGAATGGATGAATAATATTCAGTTCGGACATTATATAGGATAAATGCTTGATCTGGTTATTTCTTTCCGTTTCACGCAACATATTATCATTATGAAGTTTCGAAAACACCTTGTCAAGTTCCGGACCAATCAAATGCGGTGGAAAGAACATAGTGTTACCCTTGCTGATTTGTTCACGACGGATATGTCCCGCAAATGGGTAGATATCCCCGAACAGAAAACGGTGAATATTTATAAGCTGTGTCTTAGTGAATCTTCCCTTGATTGGTGATTCCATAAGCATGTACTGCTTCAGGGCAGTTATCTCCTCTTCAGCACGTTTCAGCTCGTCACTGTTTCTGATATTCAGCTTATTTATTAGCACATCGGATTCGTGATAGCAATAAAGCGACTGCGCCGTTGTGCTAACATCATATTTTGAATACACTACTCCGCCCTCTGGTATTTTTCTTTCAGCTCTGCAATAATTTGCTGATAATTAGCCTGCCCGCTGGCATATCGGTCAAGGTTGCGTCTGCTTGCCTCGCTAAGTGTTAAACCTTCGATTGCCATTGTTCCAGCAACACTTTGAATCATTTTATTATGCTGCTCAGCGCTGACTGGTTTTCTCTGCGCTTGCTGTTTCACGCATCTGCCTCCTTTGCAAATTTCTGATACACTATCACATAACATTATATCATGGTTATGTTTAAAAAGCAATAGCTTTCCCATTTTTGAGGGCCACAATTCTTCCCCACAATTCTTCCCCCACCTTAGAGGTGGGGGGCTTCTAGCTGAAAGAGGTTAAACTATCTTACCGTCTTCAATCCTAACAATTCTTTGACATCGATTTGCAATTTCTATGTCATGTGTAATCAGTATAATAGTTCGTCCATTACTTAATACTTCCTCAAAGCATGACATGATTTCATCACTTGTTTTATTATCAAGAGCTCCTGTAGGTTCATCAGCAAGAATTACAGGCGAATCAGATGCTAATGCTCTTGCAATAGCACATCTCTGTTGTTGTCCACCAGATAATTGAGATGGCAGTTTATTTTTCAAATCAGAGATTCCTGTTTTTTCAAGGCAGTCCATAACAATTTTTTTACGACCTTTTACTTTTCGTGCAAGTAAAGGCATCTCAACATTTTCATAAACAGTATATTTATTCATAAGTGCAAAATTCTGAAAAATAAAACTAATATATTTTTTTCTGAATTCTTGTAGCTTTGCTAATGAATAATCAGATATAACTTCATTCTCAAAACGATATATACCCGATGACATTTGATCCATACCACCAATTATATGAAGTAGTGTGGATTTACCAGACCCTGATGTTCCAACAATAGCAACAAATTCTCCCTTTTCAATATTTAGGTTAACGCCTTGTAAGGCATGAGTAATGTATTCTCCTTTTCCATAGTCTTTTTTTACGTCTTTTAATTCAATCATTTTGTCCTCCTATCATTTCAAGTGGCGATAATTTTTTTAAGAACCTTGTAATGAATATTGATATTATAATAGTTATGCATAATATAACACCAAGCGAAACAGGATATGAATATTTTAGAAGTGCTTTACAAACTATGTCAATCACACTATTTGTTCGGAACCACCATTTAACTACAAAAAAGCTAATGGGTATAACTAAAAGGAAAGCTATAAGAGATAGGATAATGTTACTTAATATCATGGCTTTACTTATCTCTGAAATAGAAAAACCAACAGAAAGCATTATTCCCATTTCTTTTTTCATTATTAAAATTCTATAAAGTTGATAGCAAATCAACATTAGAACACAAGAAAAACATACGATTACAATTAACTTAGATAGAATACTGTTTAATATAATCCAATCCTGTGCCGAGTGTTCATACGATGCCTTTAAAGTTGTATATCTAACATCAATATTATTCTTATTTGCCAATTTGTTAACAACATTTATGACTTGAGAAATGTTATAATTGTTCGCAGCACATACCCACATATCAGATGAGCTTGGATTTCCATCATAGAATGATAATATACTACTTTTACAGTCTATTGTATAATCTATAGTATTAATATCAAAACCATTTAAAAGAGATTCACTTATCCATCTTTGTGAACTATCCAATATTCCGGCAACTATGAATATAGTGTACTCATCTTCAAATTCGGTTCCTATCTGAATATCAGAGAAGTATGAACCAAGATACATATATTCAACATCCTTTTCGTTTCTTGGAGTATAATCTAAATCAATAGGTTTTCTTCCTTTAATTAGAGTCAGATCACAAAGTGTTGCAGCTGTTTTATTAATTTCTATTACTTCTAGATAATCTCCTAAGTATTCCTCTGTATTTGACTTGTATTGTTTCTGTATATTATATAGTTCTGGGAAAGGCTCAATTCCAAATGTAGTGGTACATCCAATTGTGCTTATTTCTGGTTGCTTTGCAAGTTCTTTTACAAAATCGTAATTATTTTCTTCCATTCTCAATATGGCTGTCTTTTCTGCTCCACTATTCAATAATTTATCAACAGAGCTGTATACGTAATCGTGACTAAAACGAATCATCGTAGAAAAAATAATAAGAATAATGCTTATTACAAGTAGAAGAATGGATATTAATGATTGCCTTATATGATTGATAATTGTATCAATAGCAAATCTTATTACCATATTTATAGCTCCTCTCTTATAGCTGAAATAGGAGTTATTTTAGAGACTTCTTTCATTAAATTTAAAGCGCATAAAGTTCCGATAATAGATGCTCCTAAATATACTGCTAAGAATTTTACAATAAAGTATTTATCAAAAAATGAGAGGTTATTAAACACAATACAATAAACAATTTCTACAACAATTGAAATTAGAGTCGCTGAAACAGTCAACTTGGCTATATCTTTCATAAGTAATTTAAATATGCTAAAATCGCTGAATCCAAAAGCTTTTCTAATTGCAATTTCTTTTTTTCTGCCTAAAATCCAAAGAAAAGATAAACTGAAACAAGTAAATAACGAAAATACTAAACAAATAGTAATAAAAATTTTGTTGTAAAACCGATACCAATAATTTTGATAATCGCTGCCTTTATATTTGGAAATATAGTTTTCACAAGCGACATCTAAACTTTTCATATTGCCTATAAATTTATTGCTTTCTTTGTCAATCGGATAATCGCTATACAAATTAACCTTTATATTGAAATCACGAAAAACATCACATATTTGATTAGTCAAATATTGTTTTAAATTCTCATTACAATTATCATAAATAAATAGTATTGAATAATCAATGGATGCAGCATTATTGTTTTTTAAAACACCTTGTATCGGAACCGACATATCTGCAACATGTAGCTGATTTACGTTCTGAATATCAGATAACTTGATAATACTTTCACCAACTATAAGTTCATATTCATATATATTAGAAGAAACAATTTTATTATTGTTGAGTTGTAACTTATAATCATCTTGTGTATTTATAATTATCTTAGGAAACATATTATCTATTTGATTGTTTATACAAATTCCAACACCTTCTATACTTGCATTGCAATTTAGATCCCTCAACGAGTTGATAATATCATTAACAACATTATAGCAATTTTCTTCTGACAACTTACTTTTACCACAATACCTCAAACGATATTGTATATTTTCAGAATACATATTATTACTTTCATCTTCTTTAGCGATTCTGCTTGATATATCGATAGTATTTATTAAAACAAAAGATGAAATTACAAGACCTAATATGAATACAATTCCATTTAACCCAAAACGTTTAATTATACTTATTTTTTTCATTGAATCACCTATACAAATAGTTTTAAAATTAAAAGTGAGATGATATTGTATCATACAACATCATCTCACAGAACTATACTATTATATCAAGGGTTCAGAAATTACAGTGTATTCATCAAAATTGTCTCCGCAACGAAGTCTCATTCTTGCTTCTGAACCACCATAACCACACATTTTTTCTCCTGATACAACTTTTCTTACCTTGTGAGATTCTATGAAACAAAGTCTGTAAAAAAATAATAGCTATGTATTATTAAGGTCTCCTAGGGTAAAATCTAAATACTTTAAGGAGGCCTTTATTATGGCAAGAGAAAAGAAAAACTTACACAAAGTTCAGATGACAGACGGAAAGCGCCAGATCATCCAACAGCTCATTCAGGAGTATGACATCGAGACAGCTGAGGATATCCAAGATGCTCTCAAGGATCTTCTCGGCGGAACCATCAAGGAAATGATGGAAGCAGAAATGGATGACCATTTTGCTATCACAAATCAGAGCGAAGCGAAAGCGATGATTACAGAAACGGATATAAGACTAAGCGTGTTAATTCCAGCTTTGTAAGTCTTGATATTCAGGTTCCACAGGACAGAAACTCTACATTCGAACCACAGGTAGTAAAGAAAAGACAGAAGGATATCTCAGAGATTGATCAGAAGATTATCTCTAAAAGGCTATGCCTTCATCCCGACAAATTGGAATTTGCCGAGCTCTCTCCCTTAGCGATTCAACTCTACAAACTCCGAGATAATAGTCTAATCGCATCATTTTGCAGCAGTCTTCCTCCTCTTCTCCAGTGTCTTCTCGAAAAGAAGATCTGCCGTTCCGGGGAAATCTGCATATATTACCTTCGTTCCTTCTTCCGTAATTCCACCAGGGGTTGCGACTCTTGTTACGACCTCCTCAAATGTCATGTCATTTTTTAGCATCAGTTCGCCCGTTGCACTCAAAGTTTGTAGGACCATTCGAACTATCTGATCGTCGGGAATCTGCGTGTGTTTCTTAGCAGAATTACAAATAACGTCGAAAATTGATGCTATGAAACCCGGCATGCAACTAACAAGTTCGGAACCCATTCCCATTTCGTTTTCCGGCAGTTCGATAACGTCGCCAATAGCTGCAAGAAGCTCTTTAAGTGCACACTTATCTTTTGAAGCAACCTTTTCATTGAAACATACAAGTGTCTGTGATCTTCCGATTTCAGCCGTCAGACTCGGGATTACCTTGGCAGTCTTGCAATCGAGCGTTGTTCTAATCTTTTCAAAAGAAACGCTTCCGTTTAAAGAAATAACAAGCGCGCCCTCCTTGAGTGAATCTTTGATTTCTTCCAATACGATCTGTATATCAGCTGGACGAACGCAAATAAATATAAAATCACAAAACGATGCCAGTTCATTGGAACCCACTATTTGTGCAACCTCTTTTGCTTCATTAAGTTTCTCAATCGTCCTATTAAATACATAAAGATTCTGTTTACTGATAAAGTCCTGTTCTGCAAATTTCCATAGCAGCATTTTCCCCATACTGCCATAACCTATAATTCCAATCTTCATTTATAGTGTTTCCTCACAAGTTTGAATTTGTTAGTTTCTTTCCATAAGCAAACATATATTTCTTCCTTTGTTCATTCTGGTACGTCCGGACATTTCAATATCCTTAAAATATCTCCCCATATGATAGGCTGTAAGGCATTATATTCACTCACCATAGTTTTCCTCCACAAAACTCCGATTTGTCATACTCATTTATATTAAAATATAATTATGTACCAATTTTAACATAGTTCTTGACGAAATCAATGGGATTAGGTATAGTCAAAACGAGTTGAATAATGGTAATCTTACTGCCATACAGCTCGTCAATTATCTTAGGATATCTAATTTACAGAAAAACTTTCACACACTCCCTTGTGAAGGTAAATTGTTTCTAAGGTATTTTTATCCGTACCTGGTTCAATATATACCTCTGTGTCTTTCTTATCTAAATATTCTACATCTGGTCCATATACATAAGCATTCCAGAATACTTTATCAGGGGTGATAGTTGGGCTTTCAACGCCAGATACATAACCTTCAAGGGTTACACCACCTTTAGATATAGAATCAGTAGCTGCAGCAGCTACTAAAGAGGTTGCTGCTGTTGCACACAAAGCGAGAGAAGCTAAAAAAGCAGTTCTTTTGAGTCTGATAGTAAATCGTTCTTTCAAATTGATTATTAGATTGATTATTAGATTGATTATTGGATTAATTATTGGATTAATTATTGGATTAATTATTGCAAATATAATAATACGTTGTTGTTGAAAATATAATATATAGATTAATTGCCGGCTATAAATCAAATATTCATAGTTTCAATAACAATGAATATCAATTTGCTATTATTATAATAAAGATTTAAACATTTGTCAAGCAACATTTTTTAAAATTATTAATTTTGATTCATCATCATCTCTCTATAAACCTCAAACTCAATTTCTCAATTTTCAGTCTTAGACCTGAGATCAAGAGCACAATTCATCCATTCAGCCAATTCAGCTTTTGTCATCTTTTTTTCATATAACATGCGTAATGCTGCTTGTATGCTTTACTTTGAACCTACCAGTATGGATTATTCTTGATCTTATCGGCATATTTCTTTCTGTGTCCCATATCACGGCATGTTCTGCCTTCCATTCCTTCGCTCTCTCTTGTGCAGTAATCAGAGAAAATACCTGCTGTGAGAAGTAAGTATTTTTCGCAGTAACCACATTTCTTTGGAAGATAATGTGATTCCAGACCTTTAAACAATTCAATATACAGATAGCCTCCGAGCGTAGAGAAAGTATAGTGTTGACACAGTTCGGAGGCCTTTCTTTTTTCAGGACTTCATAGGATAACTGCATAGTGCCTGATAGCTCTAACCGTTCATACAGATATAAGCTATATTGCAGTCTGTCTTTGAAGTCGGATAGAAGACTTTTGCTATGTTGATTCGGTAGATTTTTAAGTAAATATCATTCAAAAGCATTAAACGGACTCTCACCGAATCCGCTATTTTCTTGACAAAACCATGGGCAGAGTTAATGGTTCCCAAACAATAAAGGAACTTTTTTTCAACTATTATCCCAAGACTGTTGCTTTTTTCGACATTCTATGTTATAATTTTATTGTAGAACCTTTACAGGGGGAATCAGCAATGAAACAAATAAAAATAATTGCGGCCCTACTCTCTCTCAGCCTGATTCTTACAGGCTGCGGCGGAGATTTCCCCACTGAAACCAACAGTTCAGAATCAGCTGCAGTGGAGATTACCGAAACAGAGCCCTTAAATACAGAAACGCAAACAACATATATACAGGCTGAATCAAATATCATTTCTGCCGTAACTTCAAAAACGACTTCTGAAACTACCGCCAATGCTTCAAATACGGCTACCGAAGCTCCGAAAACTCAGCAAAAAGCAGAAGTTCAGAATGAACATCGTGAAGAGAAGACTACAGAAGTTCCTATTTCGCAGTCAAATGATCAGCAAAGCTTTCACACGGAAGATCAATCTCGTGAACGTAAAGATACAACTACCACGATCTCTGAGATCACCACAACGGCTATGACCATAACAACTTCCATGACAACACAGGCAGAGACCACAACTACTACCAATAGGAATCCATTGCCAAAGGTAGTGCTTGACGGCATGACTCTGGAACAGAAAGTTGCTCAGATGTTCATGGTTACACCAGAAGCTTTGACAGGAATAACACCTATGACACAGGTTGGCAACGGAACTCAGAAAGCAATTGAAGAGATCCCTGTGGGCGGTATTATCCTATTTGCTCAAAACCTCACATCACGTGATCAGACAAAACAAATGCTTGCTGCAACTCAAGGATACGCAAAAAGCGCCTGCGGCATCGGACTTTTTACTGCCGTTGATGAAGAAGGCGGACTTGTAGCACGCTGTGCTCAAAAACTAGGCACTGCTAAATTTGATGATATGGCCTCCTATGGCAAGGACAACAACAGCGATACAGCATTAAATATCGGCTGTTCTATCGGCAGGGATTTGAAATCTCTTGGCTTCAACGTTGATTTCGCGCCCGTTGCAGATGTAAATATATGCAGTTCAAATGAGCTTGGGAATCGTATTTTCAGTGATGATCCACAGGTTGTTGCGAATATGTCATCGTATGTCGCAAAGGGACTCCGTAACGAAGGAGTTTGCGCAACTTTGAAACATTTTCCTGGATTAGGTGCAGCAAACGGAAATACCCACACTAATTCAACAGTCGTCATAGATAGAACACTTGAGCAGCTCCGTGAGGCAGAATTTATTCCTTTTTCTGAAGGAATAAAGACAGGAGTTGACTTCATAATGGTTGGTCATCAGTCAGTAACTGGATTTGGCGATAATCTTCCATGTGATCTCTCCTATAAAGCTGTTACAGAAGTACTCCGCGGTGAGCTTGGCTTCACAGGAATTGCAATAACCGATTCACAGCGTATGAACACAATCGCAAATGTGTATAACTCGGGAGAAGCTGCAAAGCTCTCCATAAAGGCTGGAATTGACATTATTCTCATGCCGGTTGACTACAGACAGGCTGTGAATGAAGTCTGTGCGGCTGTACGCAGCGGCGAGATATCTGAGGAGCGCATAAATGAAAGTGTCATGCGTATTCTCAGAAAAAAATATGCTCTCGGTCTTCTGAAAAAGTAACGAAAAGCTACATAGATTTTTGATATTATGAATGATCGCGCCGCACTTGGATAATAGTGCGGCGTTCTATGTTATGTCACCAATTTACTATAATTCTCTGCATTTTACTATCATTTTTCACTTCAAAAAGTTATAATAATGCCATAAGGTTAAAAACCTCATATCTAAGGAGAAAAAAACATGGAAAAAATGAAAGCTTTATCAATAATTGCTGCCCTTTCAATGCTCGCCTGCTCTGTGAGCTGCAGCAGCAACAATAATGACACAAATAACGAAAAACCTACAGAAGCAAAAACAGAAGCTCCTAAAGAGGCTGTGGATGTTCCCGAAATTGAAGGCTACAATCTGCTTTGGAACGATGAGTTCAGCGGCAGCGCTCTCGATGAGACAAAATGGAACTATGAACCACATGAGCCAGGTTGGACAAACGAAGAATTACAGGAGTATACAACTTCAACAGACAATGTATTCGTACGTGACGGCAAGCTCGTCATAAAAGCAATCAAGTCTGACAAGAACGGCAAGGACTACTATACATCAGGCAAGGTAACAGGTCAGAACAAGACTGATTTCACCTATGGTAAGATAGTAGTAAGTGCAAAGGTCCCGGAAGGCCAGGGCTTATGGCCTGCAATCTGGATGATGCCAAAGGACGAAAGCTATTACGGTCAGTGGCCTAAATGCGGTGAAATTGACATTATGGAAGTCCTCGGAAACGATGTAAGTACTGCTTATGGTACTCTTCACTATGGTGAGCCTCACGGCGAACAGCAGGGCACATGGGGACTGACAGGTCAGACATACGCTGACAGCTTCCACGAGTTTTCTGTTGAGTGGGAACCAGGAGAAATGCGTTGGTATATCGACGGTAATCTCTATAATACAGTAAACGACTGGTTCACAGCAGTTCAAGGAGAAGACGAAAAGCCATACCCTGCACCTTTCGATCAGCCATTCTTTGTTCAGCTCAACCTTGCAGTCGGCGGTACATGGCCAGGAAATCCAGACGCAACCACCGATTTTGATAAGGCTGAGTTTGAAGTAGACTACGTAAGAGTTTATCAGAAACCAGAGTATGATACAAATGTTAAGAAGCCTGAAAAGGAATTCCGCAAGGCGCTTGAGGACGGAAATTTCATTTTCAACGGTGATTTCTCAGAAGCTGAGGATCTTACTGACGACGTTAACTGGAAATTTCTCCTTTTCAACGGCGGAGAAGGCGCGGCTGAGATAAAGGATAATATGATAGTAATTACTTCCGAAAAGGAAGGTACAGAGGACTACTCTGTACAGTTGGTACAACCTGATCTTCCTATGATCAAGGGCAAGAAGTACCGCGTAACATTCGATGCTTATGCAGACGAGGAGAGAGACATCATCGTATGTGTTTCTGCTCCGTCCGCAGGATGGATTCGTTACCTCAAAGACACAACTCTCAAGGTAACGCCAGAAAAACAGACATTCACATATGACTTTGAGATGAAGGACAAAGACGACAACAACGGCCGCCTTGAGTTCAACCTCGGACACAGAGGATCAACTGCTACAGTATATATCTCTAATGTCAGAGTTGAAGAAATATCGTAATCTCCCCATTCTTACCCTAAAACAGCCGGCACGATGTGCCGGCTGTTTATTTTACTCAAATATTTCATCGAAGTCCAGACCACTGTATCTGGAAAATACCTCATAGACATCAGGATATTTAGCCTTTGTACGTACTACCTTAAGATCAGTATTCGTGAAACAGTGAGAAGAGCTTCCCTCAACACATACCTCATCTGTTTCACGACTTACCAACCTGTATGAAACATGTAATGTCGCTCCGTTGAACTTGTCTATCTTAAGATATACCGCAAAGGGCTCGTCAAATCTCAGTGGGCGCTTGTATACGGCTTCCACGGAAAGAACAGGCATGAGTATACCCATTTCTTCTATTTTTGGAAAAGGCAGTCCTGCCTCACTGAGGTAGTGCACTCTTGCTTCCTCAAATATACGGATGTAGTTTGAATGGTGAACTATTCCCATTTTGTCAGTTTCATAATAAAAAATCTTTCTTTCATATGGGCGTATCTTGTTCAAAATAATCTTCCTTTCAGTAAATAAATGTGGTATAATATTATTATCATGATAAATAATAACGTCGGAGGTGAACTATGAAGCTGAAAAAACTGCTGAGCAGCCTTCTCAGTACAAATGCCGCTTTTGTCATTCTTCTGCTTTTACAGATATTCTTCTTGCTATTTATGGTAACAAGATTGGGCGAACGCTTTATTCTAGTGTATTTCCTGCTGATAGTACTAGATATCATACTTCTAGTGTACATCACAAACAAAAACGAACCTATATCCTATAGAATGGCATGGATAGTCGCCATAAGCGTTTTTCCGCTTTTCGGCGGAGTTTCCTACCTTTTTCTCAAACTATCGCAGCAGTTTCCTAAATCCCTTGATATGCGAAATCAGAAGCAGTCAAAGGAGCTTCTGGTACAGGACAAAAACGTTGTAAAAGATCTTTCAGAAAGCTGTCCAGATTCTCTGAATCTTGCACGCTATATATCAGATTATGGGCTATATCCTGTTTATCGGAATACTGATACACATTACTTCACGTTAGGTGAAATGCAGTTTGATGAACTAATTGCCGAGCTTGAAAAAGCGAAGCATTTCATATTCCTGGAATTCTTCATAATCAGCAAGGGCTATATGTTCGACACAATTTCTGAGCTCCTTATCCGCAAGGCAAAGGAAGGCATCGACGTAAGGCTCATGTACGACGGTATCGGCACGGGAATGCTCAATTCCGTCAAACCATTCAGGAGACTTGAAGAAAACGGTGTGAAATGCAAGGTTTTCAATCCTTTCCGCCCCATGATATCCTCTGTTCAGAACAACCGTGATCACCGCAAGATAGTTGTTATAGACGGTCATACCGCTTTCAACGGTGGAACCAACCTGGCAGACGAGTACATTAACCGCATAGAACGGTTCGGGCACTGGAAGGACACGGCAATAATGGTCCGCGGACAGGCTGTCTGGAATTACACGGTAATGTTTCTGCAATTGTGGGAAAAAGCTGAAAGCGATGAGATACGGAAATTCTCTCCTCCACTCAAATCGATTGATGATGCAAGTCCTGCTGACGGATTTATACAGCCATTCTCTGATTCTCCACTTGATGAAGAACCTGTTGGAAAACGCGTATATCTCGAGCTTATCAGCAATGCAAGGAATTACGTGTGCATAACTACTCCATATCTCATACTTGACGAAGAAATGACTAACGCTCTTGGCTTTGCCGCCAAAAAGGGAGTTGACGTTAGAATAATCACTCCACATATTCCAGACAAGTGGTATGTCCATATGATAGCCTGGAACAACTATGAAAGGCTCACCGCTATGGGCGTCAAGATATATGAGTATACTCCCGGATTTATCCATGCAAAGACCTGTGTAGCAGATGGTCTTACAGCTGTTGTGGGAACTATTAATTTCGATTATCGCAGCTTTTACCTGCATTTTGAATGCGGTTCAGTTCTTTATAATGTATCTGTAATAAAGGACATTGTTTCCGACTTTGAAAAAACAATATCTGCTTCTCACCTGATAACTGCCGAAGAATGTTCTAAAAGACCGGTAGTCAAAAAAATAGCGGGAGCAATACTGAATATATTTGCTCCCCTTCTATGATATTATCGCAAAGATATAAATATATCGTCAGAAATAGTCTTTTGCAAGCAAACTGCATACACAAACATCGGTAATACCCGATTGTATGCGGTCGGAGCTCCTGAGAGTTCCCTCGAATGTAAGACCACATTTCTCCATTACACGCTCCGAGGCTTTGTTCTCCGGAGCGTATTTTGCTTCTATCCGGTTTGCATGGACTTCCTCAAAGAAAAACTCGATAACTGCCGCAAAGGCTTCGGTAATATAACCGAGTCCCCAGTATTCTGAACCTAAACAGAATCCAACCTCTATGGTATCAGTTTCATTATAGACATTGGCAGCAGAAATAGTACCTATTGGAAATCCAACTTCCTTCGGCACGACTACCCAATGATACCACTGAGGATCGTCATATTTCTTAAGCCACAACTGACCGAGATTCTTCATCTGAGCTATGCTGCGGTGGTGCTCCCAGCGCAGGTATTTCGTGACCTTAGGATCGCTGGTCCACACGTGAAAAGCAGTTTCTGTATCAGCTTCCTCAAATCTTCTGAGTATCAGCCTAGTCGTTTCAAGCCTTATAGTTCCAACGTGTGTCATAATTCATATCATCCTGGTCATGATCTCGACGCAGATAGCGGGAAGTCCTCTTACGCTTCTTGTTTTCATACATTATCTCATCAGCCTGTGTTATAAGATTAAAGAGCGTTACATCAGCAGTTGCGTCTGTAACTATAGTGCCAATGCTTGCAGATATCTTATAAGGCTTTCTTATAATACGGTTAATACTCTCAAGCTGTATATTGAAGGTGCTTTCAAGGGCAGGAATATCTTCATCAGTAGCATTTGCGCCGAGAATTATAAACTCATCGCCGCCAAAACGTGCGCAAATCCTGCCGCTCTTACAGCAGTCCTTGATTATCCTTGCAAGGTGCTGAAGAGCATAATCGCCCTCTTTATGGCCGAAATTATCGTTGATATACTTAAGTCCGTCCATGTCAATGAAGGAAATAAGTACCTTCCTACCTGCATTCTGACAGGAATTATATATCTGACCAGCCATTCTGATAAATCCATTTCTGTTATAGATATTACAGAGCTGATCTACAGTATAGAGCTTATTAAGCTCATCTATCATGCTGTTCAGATGGAGGATCTTGCATATATTCTCAATAGAGTTACTTATGCTCAGCATAAGAGCATGACAAAGCAGACTCTTTAATGGGAATGTGCTGTTCATGAATACATAGTAGCCAAGACAGCGCTCACGGAAATGTAGCGGCATGAAAAAGCTTACGTTTCCGCCACCTGAAACAGGCATTGGGAGCATATCACTGCTGTCAAAAGCTGTAACGGGATGGTTCCTTCCGTTCATCATAAGCAGCGGTGCACTCATTTTTTCTGTATAGCCCTGTATCTGATATATCTCAGGCATTTCATCTGAAGATTTACCAGTTATTACCTGGTCCCAGTTAGAGCATAGACAAATTGCAAAGCGCTCGCACTGTACCTCATGAATAAGACTAGCAACCGTCCTGAAATTTTCTTCTGGAGTCTCATTCTCTACTAGCTGAGCAGTCATGCGGTTGAGAAGTGAGATATCGTTCTTGAAGCTATTCAGCATTTTATATGTTGTTATCTTGTATTCATCAATATCAATTTTCTCAGCTGTCTTACAGCCGCAGCTTTCCGTAAACACTGGTGAGGACTTAAGAGTAATGTTTCCCTTCTGCTTTTTTCCTTTGATTACTTTCAGAATAACCTCACATGCCTTATATCCTGCCTCATCCAGCGGACGTGAAACAGTAGTAAGCGCCGGAAGATGATGCTTAGCATTATAGGTATTGTCAAAGCCGGTAACAATGACATCATCGGGAACCTTGTAGCCCATATTGTTGAGTTCCTCGATAGCTGCAAGGGCCATTGCGTCGTTGGCACATATTATCGCCTGCGGATGCTCGAGAGCGCTGCTGAAAAAGTACTCTATCGCTTTTTTTCCGTCAGCAGCGCGAAAATCGCCGTGATATATCCGCTCTTCATCAACTTCAAGACTGTACTCTTTCATTACCTCCGAAAAAGCACGCTGACGGTCAGCTGCCTCCGGGTTTGCAACAGGTCCTGAGATATAGTTTATTATCTTTGCGCCGTGAGCCAGAATAACATGGCTAACGAGCGTCCTCATGACTGAATAGTTGTCAATGCTTATGTTATAAAAATCTTTATAGTCGCTGCAATCAAGAATACTTACAGGCAGACCTGATTTTTTCACACGATTGACGATCTTTTCTTTCTCTATCGGATCACTTATTGTATTACTTAGAAGAATAACTCCGTCAAATTTTTCAAAATTTATGAGAGAATAGATATTGTATTCTCCAACGTCATACTTACTGTTTGAAATAACTCCACCGAACGCGCTAAAGCACGATATATTAGCGTTATTAACCTTAGCACAGTTTATGACACCTTCGATGACACTATGTTGATATTCTTCGTCGATTCCTGCAACGATGACTGCAATTTCGATTATTTTCTCCATTAATACACCCCTTTTACGCGATAAAAAAGAAATTGATTAGCAAATATGTCTCTAGTATATTTTGTGTTTTTTCTGTAAGTTTTACGTGCAGATCAAATTTCCCCGATTTGAACTGTTCTGCCCGAAAAATATACAAAAAGGACATTCCTTTTTAGTATCTCTATAAAATATACACTTATTATAACATATTTATTGTTAGATTTCAAGTAATTTTAGTAAAAAAGTACGATAAATATTATATACAACAAACAGATAAAAAGACACCATACAAAAGCTTTCACACTTCTGTATGGTGTCATATTATCATTATTTCTCATGTGGGTCAAGAGTAGTGAGCTTACCAAGAAGGTACTCCTGTATGCGGAGAGCATCATTGGTAGTCACACCCTTAATAGTTATATCAACGTCAGCGTTCTTCTCGCCTTTTTCAGTGATGTGTTTGCTGTCACTTCCATTTATGCCGTACTTGTTCGGATTTGCCAAAGCCTGCATAATAAGCACAGCGTCTGACATATCTATCTCGCCATCACAATTTGCATCACCGTACTTTACATCTGCCGGAGTAGGTGCTGTAGATGATGAAGTTACAGTTGTTACTGTAGTAGTTGCCGTAGTAGTTGTTGTTGTGGTAGTTGAAGTAGATGTTGTTGTGGTTGTGGTTGTTGTTTTTGTAGTGGTAGTTGTTGTTTTCGGCTGCTCGCTGTTACCGCCCTTATAGAGGTCCTTAGGCAGCTCCGAAAGGGTAATACAAAAATCACTCTGATAAAGTTCAGTAAGTGTCTTTGGATCCTGATACTCCTTACCGCAGAGGAAGTGCTCCTGTTCAGAATCGTACCACGGGCAGAAATACAGCCAGTATGCGTGCTCAACTGTCATGTTATTCAGACTTGGTACGGTGTCGTTTTCCGGCATTGAAACCATTTTATTACCATTTACAAACTTGTTGAGAGTATAGAACAGACCTGCCTCAGCGTCCTCGTTGGGAGTTCCTGCCTGCTTGCCATCGTGACGGTTGTACTGACAGTTGTACTTATCGTAGCCTACGATATCTACCTTATCATCGCCTGAGTACCACTTTGCTGAGTTATCAGACCACGCATAGAGGTTCTGCTCATAGATAAGGTTATGAAGACCGTACTCGTCTCTGAGTGTATCCTGTAAGAAAGTCCAGAGCTTGTTGTAAACAACAGCGCCTTCCTTCGACCACCAGAACCATGCTCCGGAGCCATCGATAGGATCCTGTGTGTTGCTGGGATTACCTTCTGCTTCGTGGAAAGGTCTGAATATTACAGGAACTCCTGCGTCCTGAAGTTTCTTCAACTCAGCTGCAAGATTTTTCATGCAAAGCTGGAAGTAATCATACTCCATAGTGCCCTTTACCATACAGTTTGCTGTAACAAAGTCAGTATTGGGCTTGTAAGTTGTTCTGCCGAAGTCAAGAGGCTCACCTAGAGTATAATCTGCCTTTGTAACCGGAACGTTAACGTGCCATGAAGCCGTGCAGATACCGTTCTTGTTCTTGGCCCAGTCTATCATACGTCCTGCAACACCATCATCCCAGGCATAACATGGACAGTAACTTCCAAAGTCAAAGCCGCGGATAGCCGGCTCCTCACCTGTAAGTTCCTTGATGTATCTAACCTCATAATTGTAATCGTTGAGGGTATAATTACGATTCTGAGTCTGATAGTTGTACTGCTGGCCCTCCTCGTCGAAGCATTTCCACACGAACTTTGAGCCGTCATCCGCAGTCGAGATATCAGCCTCGTCAAATTTATATTCCTTGCCGTCCTGATCTACACATTTTTTCTTCTCAGCGTCAAAACGGATAGTCGTGTCAACTTGATGACCGCCACCGTATATCTCCTGCTGTCCTGAAAGGATATTCTTTCCATAAACGCTCTTAAGGTAAGCCATAAGAGCCTTTGTCTCCGGAGTTGCGTCAGGGTCGCAGGTAGTACCGCTGGCTTTTGAAAGATCAGGGAAAACCGCCTTTGAGATAGTTACCGTATCAATGGCCATATAGCCGTACTCGCAGATGAACTCGACGGTATTGACGCCCTTGTTCATGCGTACCATACCAAAATCGTAATCCTTCCATTCATCGGAATAAGCTGCCTGAGTGGTGTACTTCACACCATTGATGGTAACAGCCTGTTGTCTGCCCTCCTGATTCAGTATCTGTGCGCCGTGAACAGTTATGGAATACATTCCGTCCTCGGGAACAGTCACTTCAAAGGACGCTGGCTTAGCAGTAAGGTAAAAGAAGCCCTTTCCTGAAAAACCAGGGATTTCCGTCTGATATATCTTTTCCCAGAGCTCAGCACCTTTCATGTCCTCACCTTCTATGGTGTAAGGAAACTTTGTAGCAGTCGCATCATCAGCCGCAACGGAAGTAAATAACGGCACAGAGCTTACCTGTGCAGCTGCAAGAACACCTGCTGCAGCCAGGGATATGAGTTTACTTATCTTTCTGTTCATGTTTTTATCCTCCTTGAATTTGAATATTTATCTATTTTTATGATTTAGGCAGAGACTTTATCAGTCCGAGCAGATATTTCTGAATTGCAAGAGCATCGGAAGAGGTTATTCCATTACCTCTGTTATCAACATCCGCATTCAGCATATTCTCCGCTGCAATAACATATTTATCAGGATTTGCAAGAGACTGCATTATAACCACTGCATCCGACATATCCACAGCTCCGTCGCCGTTTGAATCGCCTGCCATCCCCTGCTGCGCAGATTCTGTGGTCACAGTGGTAGTAGTTGCAGGATTGGTCGTTGTTGTTTCCACTGTAGTAGTTGAAGAAGCAGTCGTTGAAGTCTCATTTACAGTTTTAGTCGTTGAAGCTGTTGTTGTAGCTGTGGTGGTTGTAGTTGTGGTGGTTGTTGTCAAAGCAACCGTAGTAGTTGTAACAAAAGGCGTATCATCAGCCTTAAAGCCGCTTCCAACAGCAATGATGCCATCATTATATGATACAAGCGCAGCTTTAAGCTCCTTATTCACATCAGATGCCGCATCGTCAACGTCATTGTTGAACTGCCATTTGAAGTCGCCGCCTTCTACTCTTCCCGCTTTCGCCATTACCAACTCAGGTACATCTTCTGCCTTATCGGGGGTATACTTATACATTATATCCGAAGTATCGAAATTGTTATATGTCGTACCACCGCTCTTTGCCTTGACATTATCGCTTATCTTCTCATTTTTTGAAGAAGCATCATAAGCATCAAAGTCTGTACTGTTCTGCTGATATGGAGTGAAAGCCTTCTGTCCCTGTATGATATTACCGTATGACTTTATGATACCACCGTCCTCACCCGAAAATGTGCCTCCAGTGATTTCGTCTGAACCCTGCATGGAAATGAGCATCGGATACTTACAGTTGCGGAAATAATTATTCTCAACAAAACATGAAGCTCCCATAGTAACTCCTACGCCATATTTCGCATTTCCGTCGAAATAGTTGTTGTAGCAATGCACGGAACAGGTCCTTATTCTCGGATGACGAGAATCTGAGTGATCGTACCAGTTGTGATGATACGTAATGTAGTTTTCAGTTGATTCCGACTTCATTCCCTGTAAATTGCACTTTCCGTTATCCCAGAAATGGTTATAGGAATGGGTAACAAAGGTGGAAGTCTTTGTATCAAGTGCTCCGTCTCCCTTTGCCTGATCAGAGTCTGAACCTGCGTCACCGTAGAAGAAATCACAGTTATGAACCCATATATGATTGTTTTTCTGCTGAAGTCCGCAGTCATCGCCCTCATTGCTGTTGCAGTTCATAAAGCCTAAATTTCTGACCTCTACATTAGAGCAATTCTTCATTACAAGACCAAAGCCGTTGAAAGTTGCGTCGCTGCCAATTCCCTCAATAGTACATCCTGCCGTTACGGAATCTACCATAATATCACCTTTTGTAAGAACGGATGGATCGGTGATATTACCGATAAAACGTATATTCAGTGGTCTTTTTTCCTTGCCTTTCTTATATCCCAGAATAATATTCTGCACACCTGTCAGTTCCTCAGCTCCCTTACCTGTAGCATCAATACTTGCAGTAACAGTATCCTTGTTCTCATTTGTGACATATACAACAACAGCGTCGCTTTTCAGTGTTCCGTCATCGTTATATGCACCGCTTGAACTTCCGTTCACAAATCCGAAACCGCTTCTGTCATGAGAGTATGCATTTGTCTTTGTCTCCGCAGCCTTCGAGCTGTCTTCCTTGCCGTCGATAACAGGCACTATCTTCATAGTGTGGCTGCCTGCCTTAAGTCCCACAGCGTCGGCACGCATATAACCCTTATACTGTCTTATGAGCATATCATCTATCCTATTTCCGTCAACATATACATTGTACCCTGAAGCGCCAGAAACAGAAGTCCACGTTGCGCAGATACCCTCGCCGAATCCTGAGGAGCTCAGCACTTTTACGCTGCTCTCAGCCGCAGATGCTGTAATCACAGCCGTATCCGTAAAAGGTACATACGCAAAAGCAAAAGAAGAAAGGGTAAACATTACAGCTGCAGCTACTGTTGCTGTCCTGAGCTTAAAAAGCCTGCTTTTCATAATAAAATTCCTCCATTACATCAATATCCACCTGTATGCCTACTGCATACCTTTACACTATATATTATATAATGAGAATATGTACTTTTCAATGGCAATTAGCGCTCAAAAAATATACTTTTGAGCTATTCAAATGTCTTTTTCCTGTTTTTGCTTAAAAGCCGCTGGTATTTGTAGATGATAAGTCTGATACTGTCATATCCGTTTTTCCTGAACAAGAAAATTTTTTTGAAACAATGTGAGAGAATTACTTACTTCATACGTCTAAGTAATAGAAAAGCCCAAAAAAGACAGGAGGTATCAAACATATCATCACATCATAAACCAACAATATTAATTTACAAAACAGGAAAACTAAATTAAAAAAGCATAGTAAAGGAGAGGGATCATTATGAAAGTAAGAAAAATATTATCGATGATTGTCACATCGGCAATTCTGGTTTCAACTATGACAGTTCCAACCACTAATGCAAAAACTTCTTTGTCTGTTCAGAAAGCTGACACGGTATTTGCTGCTGATACAGAAACATCTCCGGCTATAACAACGACGAAAATTACAACAATGGCAAACGTTGTTAAGACAACGCCAACTACTACTCTTCCATCTATAACATCTACTACTTCATCGCATTTTTCTTCTGTATTTAAAAAGGTTATAAACTATCCCGAAAAAACAGTTTATAATAAAGGCGAAAAGCTTGATATAAAAGGGCTTTTAATCAGCGCAACGGTAAACAGTAACTCCTCTGACGATGCAGCCGAAATACAATATGACGAGAGCTACTTTAAAATTGGCGACTTTACTGTTATAGACAAAGAAGGAAGCGCCGTAAGCGGAAATAGGTTCAGCACGCTTCCTGCAGGTGAGTATACTGTTAGTCACTATGATTCAATAGGAGATTATTATAGCTACAATGGATGCAACGATGTAGTTTTCTCCTACAATGTAACTATAATTGACGATAGCCCAAACGCAACAAAGACTAATCCTGTTACCACAACAATTACTACAACTACTACTTTAACAACAACAATGGTAATGCCAACAACACATAAAACATATGTTTTCAACAAAGTGTTGTATTATCCGGAAAAAACAGTTTATAATACAGGTGAAGAGCTTAATATCAAGAGACTATTAATCAGAGCAACTGAAAATCCCAAAAACAACCCTAACAATAATACCAGCAGACAATATGATGAAAGCTACTTTTCTATCAGCAGCTTTAATGTTACTGACAAAAATGAAAAGAGCGTAAGCGGAAGTAAGTTCAACACACTTCCTGCAGGAGATTATACTGTAAGCTACGATGGCACTGTAGGAAATTATTATGATTTCAATTGGTGCACAAATGTAAAATTCTCCTATAATGTAACTATCAATGATGATGTCCAAAACTCAACAACAACCACTACCACAGAAGAGCCTGTAATGTGGATGTATGGCACAGGCGTGGACCACTTTGACGGCATAAAAACTCTCCCTACAAAGACTATATATAATGAAGGAGAGGAATTTGATCTAAGCGGACTTGTAATCAATGCTTACCATTCTGTATCAAGACATAACAACAAGGGTGAAAGTGAGGTACTGAGAACTGATTACGTATGGGAAGTTGATAATATAGCTTCTGAATACATAACAATATCTGATTTCACTGGAAAAACCTATACAGTAGACGAGTTCACAAAACTCAGCGGTGACAGTGCTTATATCGTAAAGTTCGGCAAAGGCGGATACTCAAGCATAAAGCTCAGCATCAGGGGTGATGAATACGAAAGAGAGCTTTATGGTGTTAGTGGCCTTACGTTCAGAGTATATATCAATCAGCCTGATAAAGCATCACAATTCATACGTATAGACAACGCAGAGGTTGAGTCTTTTGAATACGGTATTTCTAACTACGGTTTCAAGCTTAAGGGGATGGACGCTTTAAGAATAGATATGGACGCGCATATGTACCCCGGATATGAAATAGAAGATATCCGCAAAGGTGATGTAGTATCAGGAGCTCTGAAAATTGATTCAAAGAGTAATTATGTTATTCTCGGTGACCTAAAAATTGTAAAATACGGAGGTGAAACAGGCGATGCAAATTGCGACAATTCACTGAGTATGGCTGACGCTGTGCTCATAATGCAGGCTCTTGCAAATCCAAACAAGTACGGAATTGATGGCACTGACGGACGCCATCTCACAAAACGTGGTGAGAGTATTGCCGACATGAACGGTGACGGAATAACTGTACTTGACGCCCAGCTCATACAGAACAAGCTCCTAGGACTATAAAAATATACAAGAACAAAGAAAACATGATATAGATATGATAAGGGCTCTCCTTCAGGAGAGCCCAAACTTATAGAAAAATACCTTGAATTTGCAAAAAAGCTCCGCAAAAAGCGGAGCTTTAATCATTCTTAGAAGAGGTTAAAATCGCCAAGGATATCGCCGTTAACAACATAATAAACTCTGTTAACGTCAGGTCTTATATAGATATCAACCTTATCGGCTTTCTTAACACCTGAAGCCTTTGTAGCCTTTGCAATAAGATCAGCTGTGCTTACCTCTGAACCCATTGCCTGAATAACTACCTTGCTGTCTACGGCAGCTGCAGCAGTCTTCTTAGCAGCAGGCTTCTTAGCAGCTGGCTTCTTAGCAGCTGGCTTCTTAGCAACAGCCTTCTTTTCAGCAGGCTTCTTAGCAGCTGGCTTCTTGTCAGCCGGCTTCTTAGCAGCAGGCTTCTTAGCAGCAGCCTTCTTTTCAGCAGGCTTCTTAGCAGCAGCAGCTGTCTTAGCAGCGGAAGCCTTCTTAGCAGGAGCCTTCTTCTCCTCAGCAGGAGCAGCAGCAACTGTTTCTACTACTTTCTTTTCTGCAGTTTTCTCAGCCATGATAGTATCCTCCTTAGAATTACTTGTTTACAGCGTTCTTGAGCGCCTGGCCAGCCTTGAAAGCAGGAGCCTTAGAAGCAGGAGCTGTCATCATTTTCTTTGTCTGAGGGTTGATAACCTGCTTAGCCTTACGGTCACGAACCTCAAATGTACCAAATCCAACGATAGAAACCTTCTCACCGCCAGCGAGAGCGTCTGTAATTGTTGAGATGATTGCGTTTACAGCAGTCTCAGCGTTCTTCTTTGTGAAGTCAGCCTTGTCAGCTACTGCACTGATTAATTCTGTCTTTGTCATAGTTAGTATCCTCCATAAATAAGATTTTACAATTGAATTATATACCCATTATTCCAATTTGTCAAGTAATTCATGAAAAAAAGACAAATTGACGTATATACAGCCATTTGCAAGGGTTTTTTTATTCAAATCAGACATAGTTTTTGCCTATTTTACGTTCCGATAATTTTTTCACGCGCAATTTTGTATTACGTATAGTATAATTTGGCCAATATATTCCGAAATATAAAGGAATACAGGCAACTTTAAAATCTCAAAAGTTGTTGACCAATTTTTCAAAATTGGTTTACCAATTTTGAAAAATCATTAATTAACTGCCGGTTTTTAGCTTATTACCTAGAAATGGTAGTTAATTACTATTTATAGACATACAATGCGTGATTACATATGCCTTGACAATTCTGCCAATTTTACGTTAAAAATTTTGTGCATAACATAGAATTACATTATTAATAACTATAGACGTTTAGAATAACGATCATCCGTCCCTTTTATCAATTGTATTGGTAAATGAAAAGAGCGGATGTCTTCCGCCCTTTTCACAGTTATCTATTTACTTCAATAGTCCTGAACAAATTACAAATTAATCAAAGATTAGTCAGCAATCAGTTTTCCATTAGCGTCAAGGTCTATATCAATAATGTCCCCTGCACCGAGATTTCCGCCTATGATACGTTTAGCGGCAAGAGTCTCAATATTACGCTGAATAAATCTTCTCAGTGGTCTTGCACCAAAATTCGGATCATAACCGCAATCTACGATGTAATTCTTAGCAGCTTCGCTGACATTTATACGGATATGCTTGTCATCAAGACGCTTTTGCAGATCAGCAAGCATGAGATCAACTATCTTGATTATCTCAGTCTTTGCAAGCGGCTTATAGAAGATTATTTCGTCTAGACGATTCAGAAATTCAGGTCTGAACTGAGTTTTCAGCAATCCCTCAACCTGACTGCGTGCTTCGTCGGTTATCTCACCGTTTGCATCAATACCTTCAAGTATATACGGTGAACCGAGATTCGAAGTGAGTATTATGATAGTATTTTTAAAGTCAACTGTCCTGCCTTGAGAATCTGTGATACGACCATCATCAAGCACCTGAAGCAGAATATTGAATACATCAGGGTGTGCCTTTTCTATCTCATCAAAGAGCACTACAGAGTATGGCTTTCTGCGTACTGCCTCTGTAAGCTGACCGCCCTCATCATATCCGACATATCCAGGAGGCGCTCCAATCAGACGACTTACGCTGAATTTCTCCATATATTCACTCATATCGATACGAATTATATTTCGCTCATCGTCAAATAGTATCTCCGAAAGAGCTTTTGCAAGCTCAGTTTTACCAACTCCAGTAGGGCCAAGGAACAAGAATGATCCGATAGGTCTGTCTGGAGCCTGGATACCTGCACGTGAACGCAGTATAGCCTCGCTCACCTTTGTAACTGCTTCATCCTGACCGATAACTCTCTTGTGAAGAAGTTTCTCAAGTCCAAGTATCTTTTCTTTTTCGCCTTCCATAAGCTTTGAAACAGGTATTCCAGTCCAACGGCAAACTATCTTTGCAATTTCATCCTCTGTCACCTTATCACGAAGCAATCTTCCGTTTTCAACGTCATGCTCTGCCTGCTTTTCAAGCTCCTCAAGTTCCTTCTGTAATTGTGGAAGCTTTCCGTATTTGAGTTCTGCCGCCTTGTTAAGATCATACTCACGCTCAGCCTTATCAATTTCGCCACCTGTACGTTCTATCTCCTCACGAAGCTTCTGAACAGCAGATATATCGTTCTTTTCGTTTTCCCATTTAGCTTTCATACTGTTGAACTTCTCACGAAGCTCCGCAAGCTCCTTTTGGATTTCCTCCAAGTGTTCCTGAGAAATATTGTCGCTTTCTTTTTTCAGAGCAGCTTCTTCAATTTCCAACTGAACAATCTTACGGGAGATAACATCAAGCTCGGTAGGCATGGAATCCATTTCTGTACGAATAGTCGCACAAGCTTCATCAATAAGGTCGATAGCCTTATCCGGAAGGAAACGATCAGTGATATAGCGGTTAGATAATACCGCAGCCGAGATAAGTGCGTTATCGCTTATTTTAACACCATGGAATACTTCATAGCGCTCCTTAAGGCCACGCAGTATTGAAATAGTATCCTCAACGCTTGGCTCGTCAACCATAACTGGCTGGAAACGCCTTTCAAGTGCAGGATCCTTCTCGATATACTGTCGATACTCATTGAGTGTCGTAGCACCTATACAGTGTAACTCACCTCTTGCCAACATAGGCTTCAAGAGATTTCCTGCGTCCATTGCACCATCAGTTTTACCTGCTCCGACAATAGTATGCAACTCATCAATGAATAGGAGTATTTGACCATTACTGTTCTTTATTTCATTAAGAACAGCTTTCAGACGCTCCTCAAATTCACCTCTGTACTTTGCTCCGGCGACGAGAGCACCCATATCGAGGGAGAATACTTTTCTGTCCTTGAGGCTGTCAGGAACGTCCCCGGCCACAATACGAAGGGCAAGTCCTTCTGCAATAGCAGTTTTTCCGACGCCCGGCTCACCAATGAGGACAGGATTGTTTTTCGTCTTTCTTGAAAGGATTCGGATAACGTTACGTATCTCGCTGTCACGTCCGATAACCGGGTCGAGCTTGTTACGCCTCGCAAGGCCAACGAGTTCCTGACCGTATTTTGTAAGAACATCATAGGTGTCTTCTGGATTTTCCGTTGTAACTCGTGTATTGCCTCTTACCGACATAAGAACTCCGAGGAAACCGTCTTTAGTTATGTTAAATGTACTTAATAGCTGCTCAACATCTCTGTCTTTGCACTCAATGAGTGAAATCATAAGGTGCTCAACTGATACGAATTCATCCTTCATATTTGAAGCAATACTCTCAGCATTTGTAAGCACGCGGTCACACACGGCAGATATTCCGAGATTGCTACTTCTGCCGCTGCCAGTTACCTTAGGAAGTCCGTTTATTATCTTCTCAATTTCACCGTCAAAGATATCTTCGTCAATATTCATTTTTTTCAGGAGCTGAGGAATAAGACCGTTCTCCTGCCTTACAAGTCCCGCAAGCAGATGAATAGGCTCTATTACTGAATTTGACTTCATAACAGCAATACTCTGAGCCTTTCTTACTGCGTCAATAGACTTCTGAGTTAATTTCTCTGCATTCATAACAATACCCTCCTGTTGTCATTATTTTTCAAATTTATCCTTTTCTTCTTCCTAAATAATGTATCTGCTCAAAAGAGCACGATAGTTTTTTTCAAGTATACGTGCGCTCTCCGCAAATGATTCCGGAGCGGCAAAATATGTCTTCACGGCATGATCTAGATCTTTTATGTACTCACCAATAGCCTCACCAGCCTGTTCACCAGTTAGTGCTCCTGTATTTATGAGTTTTCTTGAGAAACTTCCATCACCTATCTCGCAGCTGTAGCCGTCAACTCCGATACCTGAAAGATAAGCACTTTCCAGCTTTGCCCTATATGCAAAAAAGCTGTGAAACATATCTATAAGAGCAACACTTTGCGTTCGTATATTAACACGCAAAGTACCAAGGTACTTCTGAGGGGAACGCTCAAGCTCCACCTTATAGCTTATAGTCGGTCGATATTTGTATTCAAGTGCTGTCCTGACCGTCATAAGCGACGGAGAACGTTGCTCCTGTATCCTGAATGAGCTGCTGACCAACTGAGCAACCTGCCCGAAAATCTCGCGCATTCGCATTTCAGGAGTCACACATGAAAGGTGCTCGGCAAGTATCTGATTAATGAGATTTGAGCGGCTCGTACCGAGCCTGTACGCTTGTTCATCGACAGCTTTTATTACATCGTCCATAAGTACGAGACTATAAACGCTTTTTTTCATAGGCACATCACTTCCCTTCTATGTTATATATATCATAGCACGTATTAATGAATTTGTCAATCGGATTATATAATCTTTCACGCAAATTTCACAGAGTAAAAAAAGTCCGCCCACAAGGAGCGGAGAATCGGCCCAAACGATCAAGTCGTTTAGCACTGTGGACCGAGCCATAGACAATAAGTTAAAATAAGTTATTGAGAATAGAAAACATGAAAAAATTACAAATGAAAGGGGTTAGTTTTATTACTTGACAAAACTATTTCTATGGCGTGCAAGTGAAACTAATACTCAATATCAAGCACATGAGAGGGGAGGGTACTTGATGCTGAATACCGATTAACTTCATTTGCTGATATTATTATATTGCATATATACGTACTTTTCAATATACATTTATACACATAAATATAATATCATGTACTTTTGACTGTTTTTTCACTATTTTTCACGTTAATTTTTCGTGAATATGTTTTCTGATTTCTCTTATTTACAAAAAGTGTGAATTTTGTTTTTTGTTAATTCACGCTGAAGACATTGTCTGTACCAGATATTGTAAAATCATTTCCGCTGCCGTTTACATTTGCACGGAATGTATTACCATCTTTTACTTCAGGGGCAAGCATGAGCAGACAACGGAAATCGTTATGCGGCTCAAATGAGATCATTCTCTGTCCGTTAAGCAGTATCTCAACGCTGCTTCCTGCAGCCTCTGTTTTGCCGAGATCAAGGACTATATAAGGCGCCTCGGAGTATGTTGGCACTGAAACACGGTTTCCTGCGGCGTAAACATATCCCCCTGTATAGCTGAAGCTGCCCTCGGCGTATACGGAGCTCTTATCCTCCTTGGTACCGCCTGAAATGACGGTATATCCGCCGTTTACATTAAGTGTGCCCTTTGACTTTATACCGTTTGTCCCGCCCTTGATATTGAGCCTGCCCTCATTTATGGTAACATCGTCGTGTGCGAACAATCCCGACTTCTTTGAGGTTATATTGTATGTACCATTGTCAATGATGATATCGTCGTCGCTTGCAATGCCGTGAGCATTGTTTGCAGTGATGTTGAGCTCGCCGTTTCCTTTGAGGCGAACGGTATCGTTGGAGAAAATAACGCCGTCGTTGACCTTGTCCTTACCGCCGTCGCTGAGGTAGTTGACAGTGCCCTCACGTGACTTGATAGTACATTTCTTTGCTTCGTTGATAAATATAGCCGGACCGTTTGAATTTGATATATCAACACCGTCAAGTATAACTGTGACCTTTTCTTCGGTAGCTGTATTAACGCATATCTGACCGTCGCTGACGCTGCCGTAAAATCTGAAATCACCGCCTGCGTTTATTGTGACCACGGAGCCGCTCACGCTGACATTGCTGCCTGTGACCTTAGGCGAAGCTCCGAGCTGTATCTCAGCCGTATATACCTTTTCTTCGCCGGAGTCTTCTCCCTGAGAGGCTTCGCTGCCGGAGCCGCTGTTGTCTCCGCCGCTGTTGCTGTTATCGTTGCCGCTGTTGCTGTTATCGTTGCCGCTGTTGCTGTTATCGTTGCCGCTGTTATTTGCAGCCGTAGTGGATTCTGTCTTGTCTCCGCTCTTTGCGGCAGACGTTGCTGCGTCGGACTTCTTCTCCCCTGCTTTTGTGGTCGTCGTGCTCTTGTCCGACTTGTCAGCTGCTTTTGTAGTAGTTTTCTTGTCGTCGGACTTCTTTTCCGTCACCTTTCCGGACTCTTCCTCGTCCCCGTCAGAGGAAGCAGTTGTGTTCTCCGTTACAGTACTGCCGGAGACATCTGATGTTTTGATTTCTTCCTTGCCGCATGAACAAGCCGAAGCCATCAGGGCAAGCGCTGCAAGTGCAGCCACAATCCTTCTATATTTCATATACATATCTCCTTATCCCCCTCATATTCAAATTGCCGGACTCAATATTGCATATTAAGTCCGGCAAAGGGTAGAGAGGGTATTTTCTTTATTTAGGTTTTACTTAGTTTTCATATATCTTATCATCGTATCTGAAGAATACAAGATTGATAGTCATATTACCATTGTGGGTACGAAGCTCGTCGATGAACTTCTTCTGATCGATGTTATCGAGAACATCAACGCTGTAGATAAGCTCGAAGAGAGTACCGAAGTTTGTGGTCTTTACTCTTCTCAGCTTGTAGAAAGTTGTATACTTTGCAAGTACGGGCTCGAATACTCCCTGATAGTCAAGGTTTTCCGGAATAGCTATCTTGAGAGTCATATGTCTCTTCTTGCAGCCGCCGAAATCGGTAACGCTGAGTACGAAGAGGATAAGTCCGAGAGCCGCAAAAAATACAAGCGCAAATCCGATATAACCTACTCCGCAAACAACACCGGTTCCCATTGCAAAGAAAATATAAGCCATATCCTTGGGATCACCTGCAACGCTCCTGAATCGTACCAGAGTCAGGGTACCCGCAAGAGTGAGCGCACCTGCTGTAGTATTGATAATGAGAAGTATAGCTGCAACTATTGTAGGAAGCATTATCATAGTCAGAACATAGCTCTGTGAGTAACCTTCCTTTCTGTGTGTGAGCATATAGATAAGACTGATAAGAAATCCTATCACAATCGCAACACCTACACAGAGGAAAAACTCTGCGGGCTTGATAGTGCTCAGAATGGAATTGCCGTTATTTATTACAGAATCACCGGATTCGTAGTACTTTGACAGCACATTTCCAAAAAAACCATGTTCAAACATAAAAATCAAACGCTCCTGTTCATCATAATGTTATTATTTACCATTGATATACCCGATATATAGATACGCCTTTTGCCCGAAGTGAGCTGAGCGTCCTGTATCTGGCTCTTTACGAAATTCTGGTAAGCTCTTCCGTACTTTGAAAAGCTCGTCTTATAGATCTGAAGCTCTGAGAGCTTGTTTACCAGCCAGTCGGGTATAGCATTTGAGACCTTGATTTCCATAAGTCTCTGATCCGCACCGATTATGTAATTGCCGTAGCTCTCGTAATTAAGTCCGAGATCGTAGCGGCGCTCGGTAATCTTTCTGTCAAATGTCAGACGGAAGTCGTTATCGTACTTACCGAAGAAAGCCTCTCGCTGATAGCTGATGTACTGCTTGGGTGCGATGGGGTAGGTGTCCAGAAATACGTCCAGTTCTCCGAAGACCTGCTGTGTGATATACTTTGTGAATTCAGGCTTGGAGCGGTCACGGAAGTAAGCATCTGACTCTTCAAGAGTCATGGAAACTCTTCTCTTTGTTACGATACCGCCGATCTTCTTCTTTATCTCAAGAAAAACCGTATCAGTCGGAGCAGCCGGTGAATAGTAGCTGCGCAGTCTGATCTTTTCCTTATAATAAGGCTTTGCAAGTGATTCTCTGATTAGATAGTCGTCTGGTGTGTCGTAGTAGATGTTGTAGATTCCATATTCCTTGCCACCTATGCAGAACTTATCAGGGTTCATGTACTCTGATATGACCTCCATAAGTCCGTGATACTGATCCATATTAAGGAGGAATTTGATTTCTTTACGCGCGAATGTATTAATTGCCATAACTCTTCCGGAACAGTGCCTGACTGCCCGGAACTCACACTCCTTTCGTATCATTTGATTATAGTATAGCGTTATTTCCTTAAAATAGTCTTAAAGTATTTTGTTTTCATTCAATATTCATCTTTCAGAAGGATATCTGATACAAAGAGCCTTTTTTCGGCAATATACCGTGCTTTCAAAAATTGCTGCCCTTTCACGGGGATTCCACGCTCATTGCGCTTGTCAAAAATATGGCACAAAATGCAAAGTTTTGTTATAAAACAGCAATTTTTGACCGATAGTATAAAATGCATTGTTTTTTTATCACTTCCTATAAATATACTCGTGTTTTTTCAGCAGTTTTTACTGTAAATTTTCAGAGCAGCCATTGCGGGCTTTCTGAACGTTCTTCTGAAGGTACGATTTTCAGTGGCTCCGGAAATATCACTTTACGTCGCCGATGAACCGCCATTCGATCTCCTTCCAGTGATCGCCGGCGTAGTCTATTCCGACCCGCGGCGCAGTTCTTATCTCCGGACGTGATCCGTCGTCCTCGAACCATATCTCCTCATTACCGAGGAGAGTTTTCCCGTTGAAGCTCCCGTCTATCTTCATGTTCTTGGTGAGCTTCGCGGGGCCGTCGTACCGTTCCCCCGCTCTGAGCAAAACGCCCTGTGGCTGATCCTTCTCGCCTGTTATGACGTTCATCAGCCAGTGCATACCATAGCAGAGGTAGACATATATCACGCCGCTGCTCCCGTAAAGGAGCTCTGTACGCTTTGTCCTGCCCTTTGAAGCATGGCAGCCCTTATCCTCTTCTCCGCGGTAGGCTTCTGTTTCTGCGATGCGCTCTCTCAGCTCTGTACCGTCAGGAAGTCTGCGGACCAGTATCTTCCCCACAAGGTCAGGAGCTACTTCGAGAACATCGCGGTGAAAGAAGTCCGCGCCGATACGCCTGCTCATATCACACCCTCAGGCTCTGCTCAAGCTCTGTATCGGGCTTGACAAAAGCTGTTCTGTAATTTGTGAAAATGACCTTTCCCGGCTTGGCGCCTGCCGGCTTCTTGACGAATTTTGCAAGGCAGTAATCCACGGGAACAAGTCCGGAATCTCTGCCGCTGCTGTTGACAGCAGCTATCACCGCCGCCTCTTCAATGGTCTTGTCGGGCGGTGTCGCTCCGTCAGTGAGTATCAGCACATGGGAACCTGTTATAAGCTGAGTATGGAGCCATATATCAGATTTCTCCGCAAACTTCAGGCTCAGCTGGTCATTCTGCTTATTATTGCGTCCTACGAGTATGGTAAACCCGTCGCTTGATCTGTACTCTATGGGGGGAAGCGCCTTGGGAGGCTTTGCTTTGCCGCCTGCGTACTTAACATAGCCCTGTTCACGGAGCTCCAGACGAAGCTGTATTATATCATTCTCGGAGGAAGCTCTTGTGAGCGAGTCAAAAACGCTTTCCAGGTACTGGAGCTCATCCTCGCCCTTCTGTATCTGAACGGCAAGCTTTTCCTCTGCCGTTACCGACTTCTTGTATTCATTATAATAATGCTGCGCATTCTGTGCAGGAGTTTTTCTCACATCAAGTGATATCGTCATCTGCGGACAGCTCTCGTCGTAGAAGTTCTCGACTGTAGCGCTGCTGTCGCCCTTCTGTATACGGTACATATTCGCTGAGATAAGGTCGCCGCAGAGCTTTGCCTCATCTTTTCCGGCGCAGGCTGCAAGCTCTTCACGCTGCGCGGCGATACGCCTTGAAGTCCTGTCGGTAAGGTTCATAAGAAGCTTGAAAAGATCATTGGCACGCTGCTTTGTACGCGCAGCACGGTCGCGTTCAGAGTAAAAGTAGTCCAGCAGCTCTGAAGCGCTTCCCAGCTCCTTTGTATACATCAGTGTACCGAACTGTGAAAGGCGTATGAATGAGAAATCCTTCAGCTGTCCTTCCTTGTCGCTTACAGCCGAAAAGCAGCACTCACCGCTTACAAGCTGTTCACGGGTTCGTTTTACAGCAAAAAGGAGCCTGTCGAGCTGATCCTCTGTTATGCTTCCGCTATCTATGTGGGCACCTCTGCCGGCAAAAAACGTCCATTCCCTTGCAAGTATGGGAGAGATTCCCTCGAATATCCTTATCAGCGCCTTGGAGAGCTCCTTCGGCTCTGTACCGGCAAGTCTTTCCTTTATCTCCTCAGGCTCAGCCGCAAGGAAATTCAGCCTGTCATCTCTCGGCGGCATGGTGTACTTCATTCCCGGAAGCACCAGACGCTCACGGGACATATCCTCGTCAACACGCTTTATACTGTCAACGACTTTTCCGTCGCAGATTATTATAAGGTTTGAGCAGCGTCCCATTATCTCGCAGGCAAGAGTAACAGTGACCATATCACCGAGCTCGTTCACACATTCAAAGTCGAGGAAGAGTATCCTTTCAAGGCCGTCCTGCCTTATATCCGTGAGCTTGCCGCTGCCCAGCCTTTTTCTCAGCAGCATACAGAACATAGGCGGAGTCTGCGGATTGTCAACGCTGTTTTCTGTTATATGCACCCTTGCGCTGCCGGCATTTGCCGAGATATACAGCTTTTTGCTGCCGCTTCGGGTACGTACTGATATTATTACTTCCTCACGGGAGGGCTGGTGTATTTTTTCAACTCTTCCGCCGATCAGAGGCAGAAGCTCGTTTCTGACTGCATACAGAAAAGCCCCGTCAAGAGCCATAGTATCATTCCTTTTCAAAAAAATGAACGCAGAGCCCTGTTTTCAAGGTTGCTGCGTCCTCAGAACCGCACGCATACTCTCTTCTCTTATCTGTGTCCGGGCAGATCCCTGAATTTCCGGAAAGATCTGCACTTTCTGAACAGAGTTCAGATCAGCGGCTGCCCGACGGCAGCCACCACACATCTAATAATTATATCATTTTTCCTGAATTTATTCTAACCAAAAATTGCGATATACAAGCAATTCAAAATCAGCTTCAGTGCAAATACTGCCGATACGCGCCAGTCTCTCCTGCTGCTCCCTGCCCGTGCGGTAGTAGTAGGGAGTCATGGAGAACAGCGCGTCTATATCCTCCTGTGAATCAAGGCTTATTTCATAGGTTATCCTCTTCCTGCTTTCAAGCCTGAAGCCTTCCAGCTCATAGGGCTTGACCTCGTTTCTGTAGGGGGTATCGTATATAGCTTTTTTCAGCTCCCAAAGGTGATTTTCCGAGGGTATCACCATTATCATCACGCCATTGTCTTTAAGCACTCTCCGGAACTCCTCGCCGCAATACGGCGCAAAGAGAGTCACCAGCATATCGCAGCTGCTGTCTGCCGCGGGGATATGGAACACGCTTGCCACAGCAAGCTCAGCATCCCTGCAGCGCTTTGCCGAATACTCAACCGCTGCTTTTGAGATATCTATCCCGTACACGTCATAAGCAATATTTTGCTCATGCAACTTATCAATTATTGCGGCGGTGTAATATCCCTCGCCGCAGCCTGCGTCAAGAATCGTTCCACCTTCAAAGCTGTCGCATACCGAGTCACAGATAGCGTCACACAGCGGTGCGTAATAGTCTTTGTCAAGAAATCTCCGTCTCGCCTGCACCATGAACTTGTTATCCCCGTGAACTGTCTTTCCCATATGCTTCGAGAGCAGGAGATTCACATATCCGCTTCTAGCCACATCAAAGCTGTGATTCCTGCCGCAAATATATGCGTTTTCCTTCCGTTCAAGCTTTTCGCCGCATACAGGACATATAAATATACTCATCGGCTCACCTCAGACGTACTCACAGGGATCGATGCTGTTCCCGGATATTTCTATATCCAGCTGCGGGAACTTCTCCTCAAGTACACGCCGCAGTTCATTGAGAACTATATTCTCCGTGTGGAAATGTCCGCAGTCGAACAGCGATATAAGGCTGTTGTTGGCGGATATCCACACATCATGCTTAACATCGCCCGTTATAAGCGCATCACAGCCCTTTGCAAGAGCTTCCCCCAGCATTGAACCGCCAGAACCCGAACAGAATGCTATCCTTGATATCCTGTGTCTGCGTCTGCTCATGCGGACATACTCGCAGCCGAATATGGATTTGAGTCCATTCGCAAGCTCCGCAGGAAGAATAGGCTCAGCAAGCTGAACTATCCAGCCATAGTGTCTGCCGCCGCCTATTTCCTCAAAGGGCTCAGGTTCTCCTGTGAGCCTGTACTTCTTCTCAAGCTCCCTGAGGATAACTCCATTAGTGCCGCCCTCACTGATATCGAGGTTGGTATGCATACATAATGCGGCGATACCGCTGTCTATAAGCTCATACACCGCACTGCTGCGGGTTATGGCTCTGAGCGGCTCAAATATCACAGGATGATGCGAAACAATGAGCTCCGCGCCTTTATTTGCAGCCTCATGCACAACTTCCCGGCTGATATCAAGGGAAAGAAGCACCTTGCTGCACTCCATATCATAATTTTCCACAAGAAGTCCCGAATTGTCCCAGCTGTCCTGAGATGAGAACGGATAAAGGGTATCGAGATATCTGTAAATATCATCTATTTTTACAATGTCGCCGCCATTTTTGATCTTATACGCAAGAGCTGCATAATGCTGTGCTTCCGGACTTTTTCCGCTGCCTTCAAGGGCAGCGCTCACCTTCTCAAGTCTTTGTGCTTCATTTCTGCGGTACTCAGATCCGGGCTCATCGTTTTCAAAAAAGCCGTAAAGCGATTCAAATTCGGTCAGCAGGCGCCAGTCACCTGCATTCTCTGCGACGATTACAACGTACATTTTATCGCCGTCTGCAACAATATGCTCCTCAGTTATCTCATAGCACATTTCATACAGCTTTCGGCGCAGAAGCTCCACCTTTGTCATAGGCTGCAGTATGAACCTGATGTCATAAGGCTTATCAGCTGCGGCATTTTCCATTATTGCGGCGATAGTCTCGCCGCCCATACCGGCAATGACAATATCCGACACACCATTCAGCGAGATATTTTCAAGTCCGTCAGAAAGGACAAGCTCCACGTTATCGCTCACGCCGTACTTTTCAACTGTATTCCTTGCAGATTCAAGGGGACCTTCCTTTACATCAGAAGCTATTACCCTGCTGCACTTGCCGCTCTTCACGAGCTCAGCCGCGAGATAGGCATGGTCTGTACCGACGTCAACGGCAATACCCTCTCCGCTCACGAGCTCCGCTATCTTTTTCAGTCTGTTATCAAGCATTACTGCACCTCATCCATACTAAAAATAGCGCACTGCACAGCAGTACGCATAAACAAAACCAAGCACAGCCGTTTCCGACTGTGCTTTCGGTCTCATAAATTATGCCTCGTTCATCTTTGCGAAGCAATCGCTGCAATAAACTGCTCTTCCTTCCTTCGGCTCGAAAGGAACCTTTGCTTCGCCGCCGCATGATGCGCAAACCGCTGTGTACATTACACGCTCAGCCTTGCCTGCGTTCTTTCTTGCGTCACGACATGATTTGCATCTCTGTGGCTCGTTAACGAAACCTTTCTCTGCATAAAATTCCTGCTCGCCTGCGGAGAAAATGAACTCGTTTCCGCAATCCTTGCAAACTAATGTCTTGTCTTCGTACATAGTACTATACCTCGCTTAATTTTTTTCGACCACGGTTGGATTTCCACCCACATCTTTGTAAAACAACGCTCTGCTGGCTTGAGCTACACGGTCATATTCAATTTGTGTCATGCATAAGCGCACGTATTTTCTTTCTTGCACGCTGCATTGCATTATCGACTGATTTCTCGGTCATCCCCAGCTTTTCCGCAGTATCCTTGTAACTGAGCCCCTGTACGCAGAGCGTAAGGACATTCAGCTCAGTAAGTGAAAGAACAGAACATATATCCTTCCAAAGCTCGGAAAAGAATTCCTTATAAAAATATATACTTTCCGGAGTTTCCTCCACAGACAGTACATCTGCTGCCTCGTCGCTGTCTATCCTCTCGGCAAAGCTGAGGTCCCTTACGGACTTTTTTGACACTGTTCTCATACGGTTGGTGATACACACCTCCGCAAATGTAGAGAACTTCACCCCTTTTCGTATGTCAAAGGCTTCGATAGCTTTAAGCAGACTGATCATACCCTCTTGATGCAGGTCATCGCTGTCGGTCTCGGAGTTTGCATAAATTTCTGATTTAATAAAAACAAGCTTTGAAAAACGTGATACAAGAACAGCAGCGGCTGTTTTGTCTGTCTTGCCGAGAACGGCAAGCTCCTCATCAGTTTTACTGTTAAGTTCATTCAAATTGAAATCCAAATCAAGCAAGATATCCACCCAACAATCTGCATATCCGATCAATATGTTTATTATCCGTTCCCCCGGACCTGCCGGGGAAACGGACAGATATTCTCTTAGTTTTCGCCGTCCTTGGCAGCTTCTTCCTCAGCAGCCTTCAGGAGCTCAGCCATATCAAAATTGAAGTTAGCGCTCTTGTTGCCGTTCTGTACAGGCTTATTCTGCTGGTTCTGAACACTTGCCTGATTAGCGCTGGGCTGTGCCGGCTTATTATTGTTGTTATTGTTGTTGTTCCTGTTGAAGCTGTCATCAGACTTTACCTCGTTCACCTTAGCTGAAGGGAGTTCGGAAATATCAGCCTTAGGAGCCTTCAGGGGCTTGAATTCAGCTCTCGGAGGATCAGCTCTCTTGACAACGCCGTCGTTCTTCTGAACGTCTACAGCCTTGCGAGCTTCGCTGATGATATTCTGAGCGTCGTTCATTCTGCCGGAGCACTGACCTGTAAGGTTATTGAGTACAGAAGCGATATCTGTGAACTTGCTGTTGATGCTCTCGATCTCTGTGAGGAGCATTTCGCGTACAGTCTTTGACATCGCGTTTACCTTATCAGCGTGTGAATTAGCTTCATTTACTGTATTGCGAGCCTGATCGTTAGCTTCCTTGATGCAGGCCTCAGCAGCAACATTTGCATTTGCAACAGCCTTTTCAGCTTCGATATTAGCGTCCTTGAGGACCTGAGCAGCCTTGTCGTTAGCTTCCTTGGTAACCGCCTCAGCGTCTCTCTTGGCCTTGTTCTGGATCTGAGTTACATTCTTCTGAGCTTCTGTGAAGAGAGCGCCCATATCGAATGTAGGAGCAGCGTTCTCCTTGAGATCTGTGATCTCGTCGTTGAGCTTTTTGATCTCAGCGTCCTTAGCGGCAACCGCGTCAGCAGCCTCCTTGGTCTTGGCGTCGAGCTTGCCGGTGATATCAGCGATCTCCTTCTTCTTGGCGTTGAGCTCATCAGTGATCTTGGCGAGCTCCTGCTTAACCTTAGCAAGCTCACCGTCAGCAGCTCCGCCGGCAGCAGCGCCTGCGGCAGCCTTCTGCTCAGCAGCTCTGAGCCTGTTCCTGAGATCCTCTATTTCCTTCTTGGCAGCTTCAAGAGCAGCTGTTGTCTGTGCATTTGCCTGCGGATTAGCAGCACCTGCAGCAGCCTTCTGTTCTGCGGCCTTGAGCTTTTCCTTGAGTGTATCTATTTCCTTCTTGGCAGCCTCCAGAGCAGCAGCAGCCTGCTGTCCGCCGCCCGAAGCCTTGAGCTGTGTGATCGTATTCTGAAGCTCTTCATTTTCCTTTTTCGCAGCTCTGAGAGCATTATTGGAGGTATTGAGCTTCTCCTGGAGGTTCTCTACCTGACCTTTGAGCCTGTTGATCTCTTCAGGGTCAGCCTGTCCTCCTTTATCCTTTAACGCCTTATTTTCTTCTTCAAGGGCAACTATCTTTGAATTGAGTTCGTCGAGGTATGTGATAACGTCCTCTTTGATAAAGCCCTTCTGACCGATCTTGGTCTCTCTTAATACGGTTGGTGTTGGTTCGCTCATGGTACTCTCCGTTCCCCTCGGTCAGACCGAGGTAAAAAATTAAGGAATAAGAACCCATATTCGAGCGCTATGAAGGCGGAGTTAGTGATATTGCATATAAAAAAGCCTTCACAGTCCATGAATACAGGTTCTGATGATTTTGCCTTATGTAAATTATAACATATTTATTATATTATTTCAACTATTGAAATGTAGAAAATTTGAATTGATTTTAGTGCAATTTACTATAAAAATGCAGTAAAAACTGCTCATTTGATATTTTAGAGTCAATGTCTTTACTTTTATGCGTTATAAAAATATATTTAGTTACAGTTTGGAAATACAAAAGCTATACAAAATGTGCTTTTATAAACATCAAGTAAAAAGCCCGAAGGGCTCCTCACGCTTCAGGTTCAGATATATCCGCGGCTTATCAATAATAAAACCGAAAAAATGATAATTTCGATCGCCACACCTATACCCAGGATCAAAACCAAAGCCAGAATGCGTTTCTTCTTCAGTACCTTCCGCTTTTCAAGCTCCGCGGCTTTTTCGATCTCATCGAGAGTTTCGCCGTTCATGAAAGCAATGACCTCGCGGTATGTCTGAACATCGTGCTCCTCCTGCATCTGCCCCATTCTGCGGAATGTTATAAAATCGGCTGTCAGAAACACTCCTGTAAGTACCGCACATAACATTCTCAGCGGCTCGGCATTCAATACAGAAGCGAGCACCCCTGATGCCAACCCTGCAAGCATTTCTAAACCTGCAAGATTATAAAGCTTTTTCATTTCCTTCCCGTCATTCCTGTTAATCGTTTCTTTCATAGTATCAACATCTCCTTTGATAAGTTCATCGAGAGAAACGCCGAAAAGGTCACTGAGGATAAGCAGACTGTGTACGTCGGGATAACTCCTTTCTGTCTCCCAGTTGGATATGGTCTGACGGCTGACATACGCGCGCTGTGCCAGTACCTCCTGCGACCAGCCCTTTTCAGTTCTCAGTTCCTTTATCCTGTTGCTCAGTTCCATACGTTCCACTCCTTTCCGCAAGGGTACTTCCCTTGTCTGAACTCATCATAGCAGACACGGCATATCTTTTCAACCAAAAGTCTTTTGCAGACCTCGAAAATACGCTGTCAAAATCATTTGGCAAGCAGATCTCAAGCCATTCTGCGGCTTTCTCCGCATAAAACAAAAGCGGTTCATAACGAACCGCTTTATATATCTGTTAGTTGCCGAGCATCTTGAAGATGTCGTCAAGATCGTAATCCTGATTTGCTGTTGAAGCCGGTCTCGGAGCACTGCTCGGTGCGCCGAAGCCAAGTCCGTCAATAAGAGGATTGTCGATCGGAATGATATCGTCCTCATGTGTCTCATCTGCGTTTGCTGCAGCAACAGCCGCGTCATTTGCAGAATCCATATCATCAAAGCCTGCAGCGATAACTGTGATAGTCATCTCATCCTGCATATCTTCCTTGAATGCTGTACCGAAGATGAACTCAACTCCGTCAGCAGCTGTATCTGTGATCATCTTTGTAGCTGCGTCAACATCGGATGAAAGGATATCCTCAGACATAGCGATATTGATAAGGAGTCTCTTTGCGCCTGAGATAGATGTTTCGAGAAGCGGGCTGGAGATAACTGCGTTTGCAGCGTCTCTTGCCTTGTCCTTGCCTGTACCGTGACCGATAGCCATATGAGCGTAGCCTGCGTTTCTCATGATAGTGGAAACATCGGCGAAGTCAAGGTTGATATATCCTTCCTCAACGATGAGGTCGGAGATGCTCTTTACACCTGTCTTGAGCACGTCATCTGACAGAGCAAATGACTGTAGCATTGTAAGGGGCTTGTCGAGGCCCACGAGAAGTCTTTCATTAGGGATAACAATAAGGGAGTCAACATACTTTCTGAGTTCGGCGATGCCTCTTTCAGCCTGAGCCATTTTCTGCTCTCTCTCGAAGAGGAATGGCTTTGTAACGACTGCAACTGTGAGGATATCCATTTCCTTTGCGATCTTTGCAACTACGGGAGCAGCTCCTGTACCTGTACCGCCGCCCATACCGGCAGTAATGAAGATCATGTCAGCACCCTTGAGGTGTGTCTCGATCTCGTCGCGGTTCTCCTCGGCACTGCGCTGACCGATCTCAGGCTTGTTGCCTGCGCCTCTGCCCTTTGTGAGCTTTGCGCCGATCGGTATCCTTGTAGTGGCCTTGGACTTGTTGAGAGCCTTGGCATCAGTATTTATTGCGATATATTCTATATTATTGACACCCGAATCTACCATGCAGTTTACGGCGTTTCCACCACCGCCGCCAACACCGATGACCTTAATGTTAACATCGGGTTCGAGTGTTTCCTCGTAATTGAAATCTGACATTTGAACTCCTCCTACTATTTATATTATCCTTTAATTCATCTAAATTTATATATTAATCTATAAATACACTTTATATTTTAGCATATAAAAGCACTTTTTTCAAGTCCTAATTAAACATTTTTTATTTTCGGCGAATTCAACAAGAACGCATATTGAAAACACAGCGTTTTGTACATAGGAGAATCCTTTACCACTGAGCGTCCTGAACGCCGCTGTTGTCGGTATAACCGCTGTTATCCGTTGTCACGGTGCCATAATCGCTGCTGCTGTCGCCGCTCCACTGAGTTTCGCTCACAGAGCTGCCGTAATTGTTGTCCGACCACTGATTATCGCTGTTATCGGACCACTGACTGCCGCTGTTATCCGTCCACTGGCTTCCGCTGTTGTCCGTCCACTGGCTTCCGCTGTTGTCCGTCCACTGGCTTCCGCTGTTATCGGACCACTGATCGCCGGTGTAACCGGAATAATAAGATGTAGTTGTCTGATTTTCTGTTTTACGCTTGTTGTTAGCTTCCTCGAAGAGTGCTTCCTGTTTAGGATCACGCTCACCCTTGATAGGATTGCCGTATTCATCGGTGACTGCTGCGGTAGTAGTTTCGGACGCCCCCGGAACGATAACAGGGCCATCGGTTATCCTGAAACCGATCTCATTGGTGCCGATCATGGTAAGATAGCCTTTTTTGCCTCTGACGTCGTCCTGATTCATAACATTTTCGGCAAGCTTCAGCTTGTATTCCACATCGTTCCAGTTGCCCATCTTGAATATCATTTCATTCTTGTATTTCACGACAATAGCGTGTTCGTCGCTCATATCCACTGTCATTATCTTTTCATCGCCCATTTTTACGATACTTGCAATTAGCTCGCTGAAGGCCTCATTCTTGTGCTTATTGTCCGAAGCGATGATCTTTCCCGGATTTTTCTCTGAAGGATCCAGCCCGTATATTATCGGGAGCCCATCGGTTATAAACCCGTTATCGGCAAGTATCTTTCCTTTTTTGCTAACAAGGAGAGTACCGCTGCCGTAATTCACATTGAAAGCAGGTATGCAGCGTGTTACCGAGATCTCAAGGGACGACGGGAACTTTCTCTTCACTTCTGCGGTCTCCACATACAGAAGTTCATCGAGTATGCGGTTTGCGCTCTTTTTGCAGTCGAGTCTCAGAAGGTTATCGCCCTCATTTATACCCGAAGCAGCAACTATGTCCTCCGCAGAATACATATCCGACTCACCCGTAACACGTATCTCGCTGATATTGAAAAGGAAGGTATAGCTTATTGTTATACCTATGGTCAGAACAAGGAGTAAAACTACAAGACCATAGACATTGGTCCATCTCTGCCGCCTTCTTATTCTTTTGCGGCTGTTCTGCCTTTCAACACTGGTTTTTTCGACGTCTTTCATACTTTCTCCATATCTTTCCGCCTCAGCTCCTGCGCATTTCGCCACCGAGGAGTCTTACGGCTTCTTCCATTTTTTCATATCCTCTGTCGATATGACAGATCTTTGTGATCTCTGAACATCCTTCAGCACAAAGCGCCGCAACAGCCATTGCAGCTCCGCCGCGCAGATCAGTTGCTTCCACATTTGCTCCGTGCAGTTTTTCAACGCCCTTCACAACGGCGACCTTGCCCAGCACCTGTATATCCGCTCCCATTTTCAAAAGAGCGTCCGTATGCCGGTAACGGCAGTCGAAGATGTTTTCCTCAAAGACGCTGGTACCGTCCGCTGCTGTCAGTGCAGCCATGAGTACAGCCTGCGCGTCTGTGGGAAATCCAGGATGAGGCATTGTCCTTATCCTGTCCCTTACGGCTCTGAGGCGTGTACCGCTGCGCATATATATCCTGTTTTCAGATGTATAGATACTGCATCCTGTCTGCTCAAGCACAGAAATGAACGGCTCCATTTCCGGAACGCAGGCATTTGTAAGTATTATCTCTCCCTTTGTGGCTGCTGCCATTGAGAGATATGTCGCTCCGGCTATTCTGTCGGGCATTATTGTATATTCACAGCCGTGAAGCTGTTTTTTTCCGTTTATAATTATACGGCTCTCACCGTCTCCGCTGATATCTGCTCCGCACCTTCTGAGGAAGCTGCAAAGATCGCATATCTCCGGCTCACGCGCCGCATTGTTTATGACTGTCTCGCCCTCTGCGGTGACTGCTGCAAGTATCACATTCTCGGTAGCTCCGACTGACGGGAAGGCAAGGCTTATCTTTGCGCCCTTTGCTCTGCCGCCGAAAGCTCTGCATATTATATCTCCACCGTTTTCGCGGATATCTATCCCCATTTTTCTGAGAGCGGACAAATGCATATCGATCGGTCTCGGTCCGAGCTCGCAGCCTCCGGGGACGCTTACCGTACACTCCCCTGTTCTGCCGAGCATAGCCCCCATGAATATAATGGAAGAGCGCATTTCGCGCATAAGTCCTTCGGGAACGGCTGTGCTGCCGACCGCCGATGAGTCTATCACCGCCGTATTGTCGGAAAATGTGCATTTGCAGCCCACAAAGTTAAGTATTCTTGAGGCTGCGTATACATCGGTAAGAGCTGGACAGCTGTGCAGCGTACATTCGCCGAAGCACAGAAGTGCCGCCGCCATTATGGGCAGCGAGCTGTTCTTGCTGCCCTGCAATGCGAGCTCGCCTCTCAGCCGTCTGCCTCCGTTTATTATGAATTTCTGCATTATACCACCCCACAGCATTTTTATGTATAGTATGCATTGGGGGTGTAATATGTTACTGAGCGCCTATACCGTGCGCTTCAAGGAATCTGCTGAATGTATCCGACATCTCGTCCGGAATGAACGCGTACATCGTATGGCCCTTATCGGAAAGATGCACCTCGGCGCCGCATTGCTCCGCAAAATCAAGACCAGCCTGACGCCATGACAGCTTCCGGCTAAGAGTTTTCATATCGCTGATGAAGCAGCAGCAGGGACATTTCAGACTGCCCGTTTCAAGAGCCTTCTTTGCGTTTTCAGTCATGAGCCGCGACTCCTCGGTATACTCGCTGTTTGCAATATTCTGATAAAAGAGCCTGCGGTACAGCGACTTTTCCGCGGCAGTAAGCTCACTGCCTGTCATAAGTCCCGATATATTTTCAGTCCTGCTTCTTACGAGCTTTGCAAGCAAGCCGTCCTTAGCTATCCTTTTCAGCAGTTTATGCTGCTTTTCAAGGAGCCTTGACCGCTTTTCCTCAGGTATCTCCTCCGCCTGCAATACTGCAAGCCGTGGTACGCCCATATCCATACTGAGAACAGCCTTTACCTCGTCAGGATAGGTATTCGCCCAGTATACCGCCTCAAATCCCGAATAGGAGTGAGGTGCGAGAACATAAGGCGGTTCAAGCCCTGCCATGCGCAGAGCTTCCCTGTCCTCTGAAACGAGGTTTTCGATAGTCCTCGGCGTTTTTGCACGGTCACTGAGACCGTAGCCTGCCTTTTCAATTACGGCTATCCGGTATTTCGCGGACATTCTCCTGTATACCGGCTTGTATTCAAGCACGGGACAGGTAACGCCGTTTCCTGCCATAAATACTATGGTAAGAGCGCCCCTTCCCTCGGTATACACATTCAGAGCCGTTTCGCCGACCTGCACTTTGTTTTCGTAGTTCATTTTCTGCTCTTTTCGATAAGCTTATCTATAACTGCAAGTATTCTCTCATCAGTATCCGAAAGGTGGAGCTTTACCGCACTTTCGGACATTGACTTTACCTTTGCTCTGTCGCCGTAAAGCTTTTCTATCTCAGATATCATGCGCTCATTGGTAACGTCCTTCTGCTCGATAACTACCGCAGCTCCCGCATTTCCAAGCACCATTGCATTGTGGTACTGATGATTTCCCGCAACTATAGGCGAAGGTATAAGAATAGAAGCCTTTCCTGCGGCTTCAAGCTCCGCAAGAGTTGAAGCTCCCGACCGGCATATAACAAGGTCTGCCGCCGCAAGACACACGTCCATATCGTTTATGTACTCGGTTATGCGCAGTCTGTCTGATTTCAGAGGTATCCCTGCAGCCTTCATAGCCTGCGGGAATGTATCCTTACCCATGCCGCCGTAGCCGTGTATGTGGTTTATGGGAAGTTTTTTGCCGGTATGCCACTTTATCACCTCAGTCATGGTGTCGTTTATGCACCCTGCACCGAGACTGCCGCCGAATGAAAGTATAGTGAAGCTGTCGTCGAAGCCCAGCTTCTTCCTTGCTTCCTCACGGCTCATGGTATTGATATTGCTCCTTACGGGAAGTCCCGTAACGCTGTACTCGAATCTGCTCTTGTCCATGAACTTCAAGGCTTCCTCAACGGTCAGCATAACGTAGTCTACTTCTTTTGAGAGGAGTCTGTTTGTTACTCCGGGATAGGCGTTCTGCTCATGTATAGCTGTAGGTATGCCCATTCTCGCGGCTTTCCTGATAACAGGACCTGCCGCGTAGCCGCCGGTACCGACAGCAATATCCGGCTTGAAGCCCTCAATTATCTGCTTTGCCCTTCTTCCTGAGGTCACAAGATATACAAGGGCTTTGGCGTTCCTGCCGATGTTTTCAAGTGATATTTTCCTCTGAAATCCAGCTACCTTTATAGTTTCAAGTCTGTATCCAGCCTTGGGGACAAGCTTTGCCTCCATACCCTTTGGAGTTCCCGCAAAGAGGAATTCCGCGTCCAGATACTTTTCCTTTATTATATCAGCAATGGCGATGCCGGGATTGATATGTCCTCCCGTACCGCCGCACGCGATAAGAACCTTCATGCTCATGCTCCCTCCGGCTCATTGATTTCCATGTTTTTGCGCGATCTCCTTGTACTCTGCCGCGGCTTGTCGTCAGGGTAATACCTCTGCTGTGAAATATTCAGCATTATTCCCATTTCCGCCAGCTGCATGATCAGAGCAGTACCTCCGTAGCTGAAAAACGGCAGGCTTATACCGGTATTGGGTATGAGATTGCTTACAACGGCAAGGTTGAGGACCGTCTGTATGCCTATCTGAGTTGTGATGCCAACAGCTATCAGCATACCGAAACGGTCCTTGCAGCGGACCGCGATAGAATAGCCTTCAACTATGAGAAGGAAGAATACGATTATAATGGCAAGGGCACCGGCAAAGCCGAGCTCCTCACATACTATCGGAAAAACGAAGTCGTTCTTTGTTTCCGGAAGATAAAGATATTTCTGACGGGAGTTCCCCAGTCCCAGACCGAAGAGTCCGCCTGAACCTATTGCGATAAGGGAGTTTGCCGTCTGCCATGTATCGCCGAGCTTGTCGGCAAAAGGCGACTGCCATGATTTTATACGGACGCTTACATAGCTTCCGGGGACCTGTGCCTGCCATGAGATATAGGCAACGGCGATACCGAGAGCCGCAGCGCCCAGTCCGATGAAATGCTTCCTGTTCACACCGCCGCAGAGTATCATAGCTACAGCGATAGTACCTATGAGTATACAGCCGGAGATGTGCTTCTCAAGAACTATTAGCAGCAGATACACACCGAGTATAGCGGCATATTTCACTACACCGGTTCTGAAGGTATTCATTTTCTTGCCGTCGCGCTCCATGCTGTAGGCAAAGAAGATTATCAGTGCCAGCTTTGCCACCTCAGAGGGCTGAAGGTTGATGGGACCTATATCTATCCAGCGTCTTGCGCCCATGGTGCCGCCTTCGTCGTTGCCTATCAGGAGTACCGCAACAAGAAGTACCGCTCCGCCGATATACATAATGCTTGCGATATTGAGCTTCTTCAGGAGGGGCAGCTTCAGGTTCTTGAAATTATGATAGTCCATCTTCATGAAAAATATCATGGCTATGAATCCGATTATCGCATTCTTTGCCTGATTCTTGGCATAGTAAAGACCATCGCCGCCGTGCTCGCTGTATGCCCACGCATAGCTTGCAGAGGACATCATTACGATACCGACAACAAGCAGTATCATAACATAAGCAAAGAACGAAAGACTCAGGTCTCCGCGCCTGCCGCCCGAAAACGGGTTCGGAACGGCACTGTTCTTTTTGGTTTTAGTTTTGCTTGCAGCCATTTTTCCTCCTAAGGTACGATGAATTTATGCCGGCTCAGAATACCAGCAGTGTAATTATTCCCAGAACTCCGAAAATAATGCCGCAGAGTGAAAAAGTTATCACTATCCTGTACTCGCTGAAGCCGCTCATTTCAAAGTGGTGATGTATCGGCGTCATCTTGAATATACGTCTGCCCTCTCCGTACTTCTTTTTTGTACGCTTGAAGTAAAGCACCTGTATAACGACCGAGAGAGCTTCGAGGATATAGACCATTGCAACAAGTATAAGGAGCAGATGCTTGTGGAGAATAAGTCCCACGCCTGTTACGGCTGCTCCGAGGAACATCGAACCCGTATCGCCCATGAAGCATTTCGCAGGGTTCAGATTCCAGAGCAGGAAGCCGAGACAGCCGCCGGCAAGCGCCATAGCAAAGCATATCATCTCGTACTGTTTAAGTATTGAGCAGCATACCGTGAATATCAGCATGGCTACAAAGGTGACGGAGCCGCAGAGCCCGTCTATACCGTCTGTGAGATTTACCGCATTTGTAAGGTAAATTATCAAAGCCATCATAAGTATATAATAGAAAATGCCAAGCGAAGGACTGGTCCAGAATCCCAGGTCTATCTTTGTGGATTTATCGCCGAAGCAGCGCAAAGCAAAGAGGAATCCCACGGAAAAGACAAGCTGCATGGCTATTTTCTGCCAGCCGGTAAGACCGTCGTTCTTCTTTCTGACAACCTTCAGGAAATCGTCGATAAATCCGATAAGTCCGAAGGAAGCCGCATATACTATACAGCTGAGCATCATGTAAAAGCCGTTGAAGCTCTCCTTATCGGTGGCATCTATGCCTGTTTTCCATCTGCATATCCAGTAGCCGGCAATGGCGGCGATTATGGTGGATATAATGAACATGAAACCGCCCATTGTGGGAGTTCCCTGCTTTTTCACGTGCCATTTCGGACCGTCCACGGTCTTTATAGGCTGACCGAACTTTATCCTGTGCAGGAAAGGAACGAGGAATATACCAGATACTCCTGCGATAACGAATGACAAAAGCACTATCAGAAGGTTGATTATCCAGAAAGACATTGACATTTTTTTATAACAACTCCAGTTTTCTTATTGATCGAGCAGTTTAAGTCCGTCAGCGACGACCTCACGCTCGTCGAAGTGGATATGCTCCATGCCCGCAAGTATCTGATAATCCTCATGTCCCTTGCCGGCAAGTACTATTATATCACCTTTCTCAGCAATTTTCAAGGCATGATATATAGCTTCCCGTCTGTCGGTCACAACATCGTAGTTCACGGACATTCCTTCAAGTCCTGCAAGTATGTCGTCGATGATAGCCTCCGGCTTCTCGTTTCTCGGATTATCCGAGGTAACAATGAGTTTATCAGCGTATTTTGCCGCAGCCTGTGCCATTTTCGGACGCTTTGCCGCGTCGCGGTTGCCGCCGCAGCCGAAAAGGCATATCAGGTCGTTTTCCGTATATTCCTTTACGCTTCTGAGGATATTCTCAACAGCGTCGGGAGTGTGAGCGTAGTCGCATATCACAGTAAAGTCCCTGCCCGTAGGGATTATCTCGCAGCGACCCTTTACGCCGTTGTACTCCTCTATAGCCGGGATTATGCTGTCTATGCCGAGACCCTCCTCAATGCAGACAGCGATAGCCGCGGTTATGTTCGATACATTGAAAAGCCCCGGCATCCTTGTCTTTATGAGGTGGGACTTTCCGTCCCTGCAGAACCAGAAGCTTGAACCAGTGGACTTTATTTTTATGCCGTCCGCATAGATATCCGCGTTTTCCTTTACACTGAAGCCGTACTTCCTGCAGCTTATCTCACCCATGAGACGTCTGCCGTAATCGTCGTCGATGTTGACTACAGCGCAGCCGCAGATATCGAACAGCATCTTCTTAGCCTGATAATAGTCCTCCATATCCTTGTGATAATCGAGGTGATCCTGCGTAAGATTGGTAAATACAGCGACATCGAAGTATGATGAGCCTATCCTGTACTGGCAGAGACCGAAGGAGGATACCTCCATGACAACGTACTCGCAGCCTGCGTCCGCCATTTTAGCCAGCAGCTCCATGAAATCATATGCCATAGGAGTAGTATTGTCAGTGTGCAGCACCTCGTCGCCTATCTCGTTCTGTATAGTACCCACAAGACCGGTCTTGTGACCGTTCTTCATCAGGATATGCTTTATCACGTTTGTAATAGTGGTCTTGCCGTTCGTACCGGTAACACCTATCATTTTCATCTTACGCTCCGGGTGGCCGAACCACGCAGAGCAGATCTGTCCGTAGAGCTTTCTTGAATTACCGGTGATTATCTGTCTGTCACCAAGTCCGAGATCGCGCTCACAAACTACAGCCGCCGCACCCTTTTCAAGCATTTCCGCAGCCGCGGTATGTCCGTCAAAGCTTCCGCCTTTAACGCAGACAAAGAGGCTGCCCTCAGTCACCTTGCGCGTATCATCAGTCACGGAACTTATCTCGGTATCGCCTATGGCTGTAACAGCATTATCTTCTATAAGGTCGCTCAATTTCATCTTGTCTGCCTCCTGTCTTTCTGCTTCTCTTTCTTTATTATGTTTATGATATCCGCTGAAAATATACCGCGTTCATTTTGTCAGTCGGTAAATGTTTCGGTTTCAAATTCCAGTTCCACGACTGTTCCCTTTGGCACCATCGTCCCTCCGGCGTAGCTCTGTTTCTTTACGTATGCTCCGTCCTGCACGTTCAGGACTCCCTTTGCGATATAATTGAGACCTGCCTGGCTCAGCGACTGATTCGCTACTTCCATAGAGCAGCCCACGATAAACGGTACCTGTACCATCTTCTCGCTTTCAGTATACTTTTCCGTATAAAGGTATATACAGCCGTCCTTGGCCATAGTTCTGCCGGTCAGCGGAGACTGCTCAACGACTTCGATACCGTTTCCGTACTCAACGTGCTTTACGCCCTTTTCGTCCAGTATCCTTACAGCGTCGTCAATGCTCGAACCCGTGAGCTGAGGCACATTTATGTCAAGGTTTTTGAGTTCTTCCTCGTTATACTCCGGACTCATTCCGAGATAAGGCAGGAGCTCGTCGAGCATATCAGCCGCGCACGGCTTTGCAACGCCGCTTCCGTAATAAGCACCCGGTGAGTTGTCCGGCATATCCGCAAGCACAAGAAGTATCAGTTCCGGATCGTCAGCAGGAGTGAAGCATATATATGAAGCTCCGTACTCAAGACCGTTTCCTTCGGTTATGTTATTATCGTTCAGATTGCGCACTACTTCCGGTTCGCTTCGTCTTTCCGATGTACCGGATTTTCCGCCGATAGCATAGCCCTTGATATAAACATTGCCCTTCTGGTTATCGACAACGACCGTTTCAAGAGCCTCACGCATTTTAGCGGAGGTGTCCTCGGATATGACCTGACGTCTTACGGTGCGTTCGTTTTTCAGAACTATATTGCCGTCGCCGTCAACTACTCTGTCAACAACATAGGGCTGGAGGAGATAACCGCCGTTTACAGCGGCACTGCACGCTGTTATGAGTTCTATGGCAGTAACAGTCTCGCACTGTCCGAATGAGGAATATGCAAGGTCGATATGGGTCATTGCCTCTCTGCCTTCAGTTTTTACAAGCGGAGGTATATCGCCGACAGCCTCCGCAGGAAGATCTATGCCTGTTTCCTCCTTGAATCCGAAGGCTTCAAAATAGCTGTGGAATTTCTCTGCGCCGAGCAGCTTTCCGAGCGCCATAAACGCCGGATTGCAGGAATCCGTAAGAGCCTGCTGAAATGTCTCGACTTTATGTCCGCCTGTTTCGTGACAATGTATAGGGAAGTCCTTATCACCGTCCTTGAACCATTCAACGCCGCTGCAGTAATGGGTCCATGTCTCCGTATCTATTGTTTTTTCTTCAAGTGTTGCTGCAGCTGTTATTATCTTGAACACCGAACCGGGTTCGTAGCGCTCGCTGATGCACTTGTTTCTCTTCTGCCTTTCGAGCACCTCTGACTCGTATTTCTCCTCGTCTTCCTTGGTGGGATTATATATCGCCTTTTCTGCGTATACCTTCTGATACAGCATATCGGTGTTTATCTCTTCGGGCTTGTTGAGGTCATAGCTCGGATACTGCGCCATACCCAGTACAGCGCCTGTCTTGGGATTCATGAGTATAGCACAGGCACGGTTCTTTATATAATGCTCATCGCACATTTTCTTGAGATTTTTTTCAAGTATGTACTGTATCTCTCTGTCGATGGTGAGATACACGTCCGAACCGTCCTTGGGATCATATGTCTTTGAATACTTGTACGGAAGAGCGTTTCCGTGGGAGTCCTTGGCAGATATAGTTCTGCCGTCAACGCCGGAAAGATACTTGTTGTAGGAGGCTTCCACGCCGTAGAATATATTTCCGTTCGTATATCCGACAACGCTTGCCGCGAGATCCTCCTGAGGATAGTAGCGCTTTGTATCCTCGACATAGCCTATGGAAACAAATCCCATATTGTCAAAATACTCGTTAATATCATCGACAATGGATTTTTCCACCTTGCTCTTCAGTTCCTTGTACTGTGTATCCGCTTTCAGCGCCGCCGAGAACTTGCTCTGAGCAATTTCAAGCTTTATGGATATGAACTCTGTAGCCTTTGCCACAAACTCATCTGAAGAAGCCGGCAGCACATCGAGCTCGTTTCCTTCCTCGTCAAACTTAGGCACATAATTGCCGTTTGCCTTGTCAAGATTTCTCTTGTCTATGCGATTCTGGAGCCTTTTTACGTCCTCGCTGAACTGCTTGGGATCAACAAAGACTGTATACACTGTAGCGCTCTTTGCGAGAGCCACGCCCTTTGAATCATATATAGAGCCTCTGTGGGCTGATATCGTCATAGAGGCAAAGTGCTGATTATTTGCCATATTCTGATATTTCTTGTTATCGAGGACCGATATCTTGAAAAAATTCGCAGCAACTGCCACGAAGAGTACGCTGAATACAGCCGTCATTACGAATTTCGTCCTGAACTTCATGGCCTTTGACGGATTTGTATTTATCACTGAAAAATCTTCCTTCCGTGATGATCTGTATAAATAAATAAAGGCAGGGTATTTATATGCCCCGCCTCTGAACATCTTATTTTTTTCTGGGATGTCCTTTCTTTTGATACGACGAAGGATTTATCGCTATTCAAGCGTGGAACTGCCGCTCCCGGATCCTTTATTCCGCCCGGATCCGGGAACTGCGATTCCGTTATTACGATCACCCGCTGTATCTCCTTGTTCTACATATAACTTCGGCATTTATATATATTTTGTTTCGCCGATAGTGTTCATTTTATACAGGCAGTCCGTTGTTATATTTATATTGGTACTACCCTCTGAAATATTCCACGCACTTGTCGAAAAAGGACTTTATTTTCGCTATCAGACCTTTTTCCTGCTCAGGAATAGTTACGACGTCGTCCGTCTGTATGGCAATATAATTTATCTGTGAGGAGTTTATCTTCTCCATTCCAAGAGATCTTGCATATTCCTCAATACTCTTGGCAGAAACCTTGCCTTCAAGTTCAGACTGGAGTCTTACATTTTCGGCTGCGGCGCTATCGAGCTTCTCGTTCAGGGCGAATACCTTGTTGTACATTGTATTGCGCTTGTCAAGCGAATAGATGACCGAGCCAAGCAGTGCGGCTGCCAGAAGGGATACAAATATGATCATCATCACGGAGCCGCTGCGGGCTTCATTCTTTCTCATCTGTATCTCGGTCTTACGCTCAGTTCCATCACGCATAACGTCGCCTGTTCCGGTTGTCTCGTCCGAGCCTGCATCGTCATAGCTTTCGTAGTTATAATAGCGTACAGTGTTTTCAGCCATTGCTTTCCGCACTCCTTTCTATTATTCTGAGCTTTGCGCTTCTGCTTCTGTTGTTTCTTTCGAGTTCTTGTTCTTTAGCCTCCAAGGGCTTTCTGTTCACAAGTTTTCCCTGCGGCTTGCGTCCGCATACACACTGGGGAAAATCCGGCGGACAAATACAGCCTCTGCACCATTCCGCAAACTTCTGTTTTACAAGTCTGTCTTCAAGGGAATGGAAGGTTATTACTGCAAGGCGACCGCCTGCCCTCAGACTGAAGAAAGCCTCCTCAAGTCCTTTTTCAAGGTGCTCGAATTCTCCGTTGACAGCTATTCTTATTGCCTGAAAGGTCTTCTTACAAGGGTTCTTTTCACGTCTCGCTTTCTGAGGAACGCTTTCTCTTATGATGTCCGCAAGCTGCAATGTTGTTTCTATCGGTGAATCTTCCCTTGCCTTAATGATATTTGAAGCTATTCTTCTGGAGAATTTTTCTTCTCCGTACTCAAATATAATTTTTGCAAGCTCAGCTTCCGAAAAGTTATTCACAACATCGGCTGCGCTCATTCCCTCCTTGCTCATTCTCATATCGAGCGGAGCGTCAGAGTGGTAAGAAAAGCCTCTGCTTCCCTCGTCAAGCTGAAATGACGAAACGCCAAGATCCATAAGGATACCGTCGGCATAGTCGATATCAAGTTCATCGAGGACCGCTCTTATCTCAGAGTAATTCCTGTGGAACACCCTTGCATTTGGGTATACAGACAGACGCTGTGTCGCTACAGCGACTGCGTCCGGATCTCTGTCAAGAGCGATGAGCCTGCCCTTTTCACCGAGGCGGGCTGCAATTGCAGAGGAATGACCTGCTCCTCCTGCGGTACCGTCAACATAGATACCGTCGGGACGAATGTCAAGTCCTTCGATACATTCCTCAAGCATTACAGGTATATGGCTGAATTCCATTAAACAATTCTCTCCTTACAGCCGACGTTATATCGGCAACGAAGGCAAAAACGTCCGCATCAGATAACAAGATCCTCGAGTGCCTCGTTGATCTCTTCCTGACTGATGCCACTGTTGAATTCTTCCCACTTGGACTTATTCCATATCTCAGCTCTGTTGTTTGAGCCGATAACGACCACCTCATCGGTGATCCCGGCGTGATCCCTGAGCTGCTGTGTGATAAATATACGTCCCTGCTTATCGGGGGTCTGCTTATCCGCACCTGCAAGGAGCTTACGCCTGATGTCGGCGCCCTTCTTGCCTGTTATGGAATAAAGCTTATCACAGTAGTCCTGAAATGCTTCCGGCGAGTAAACGGCGATGTAAGCGTCATCATGTCCCTGACAAAGGAAGAATTCAGCTCCGAGTATCTCTCGCAGCTTTGTGGGGAAGCTCATACGACCCTTCTGATCTATGCTGGGGTAATATGTACCGCATAACAGATCTGTCATAGAACTTCGCCTTCCTTTCTTGTAACCTCAGGAATGATTCACCACTTTTTGGAAAATTTCACATCCAATCACCTTTTTTCACCCTAAACCTATTTTAGCATTAATAGAGCAAAAAAACAATTCGTGTTTTCAATGATTTTTCTCCACAAAATCAAAGATATTTCGTCGATTTTGTTCAATCATTAACTTGCGGTTAGCAAGAAAAGAAACAAACGTTTTCTTTTTCGTTAAATATTTTTCAGTAATTTCACCTTTTTTCACCTTTTCGGATAATTTCAAGGAATTTTTCACCTCTTGGCTTCACCTTTCATCACCCAAAAGGAGAAATAAGTCTCTGAATACGATGAGACACCTGCCCCACTGATACCCAAAGACTTATTTCTTTTGTTCTATGTTCGTATACGGCACTGAGCCGTTTTATCAATCGTATGTATATGTAAGATTGAATTTAGATGATTTCAGTCCCATTCTCTGCGAGAAAGGATATCCCTTGACCGTTGTCTGACCGTCTATGCAGACTTCGGTGACATAGCCTGTTTCTTCAGAGTATACAGGCTGGATCCAGTTGCCGGGATCATCGGAAAGAGTTACGTGATAAAGCGACTCAAGCTTCTTCTTCACGTCCTCCGCGCTCATATATGTAACTGTTCCCCAGTGAGGATCAAAGGCTGCGTCGAAATCGCTGGGCACGCTTCTGAGATACGGGTAGTCAGCGTAGAATACCTCATAGCAGTTTGCGGAGCAGCCGCCGCTCGAAGCGGAGAACACTGTAAGAGCGTAGCTGCCGTCGTAGAAGAGAGCCTCGCCGAGAACGTCGTTGCAGGCGTCTATAACTATCTGCGGAGGATCAGGCTTGCCTCTGAGATCGCTTGAATCATCTCCGTTGTATTTCAAATAAGTATATACAGCGACTGCCTGAGCCTTGATAGCCTCATAGGAGAAGCTACCGCCAACCTCGCGGTTAACGATCTCCGAAACCACCTTCAGGGTATCTCCTGCAGGCTGATGGGCTATAGTGAGTTCTTCCTCTTCAGTCTCCTCTGTATTCATCAGTTCAGTTCCCGGATAGTAATGGTACAGGATATCCTGATAAGTCCATCCGGCATAAGCCGCGTAGAAATTAGCGCCGTTCTGGCTCATTCCGACGCCGTGTCCCCAGCCGTAGGTAACAAAGGCGAATTTGCCGGGCTGCTCCTCAACGTCCGGAGCTGTTCTTTCAGCCGGTATATCACCGACAGCAGCACCGGAGGTAACTCTCTCCACGACTGTAGGCTCCTTTGTATGGCTTGTTGCCGCGTGTTTTGACAGAGTAGGCGTAGCCTTTCTGAGAGCGTTTTTCTTTTTAGCAATGCTTTCCTCAAGCGCCTTGCGCTCTTCCTCGGAAAGACCGGCGTAAGGATCAACAGGTTCGCCGACTTTTGCCATTTCCGGAGTAGCAAGCTCATAGCTTACAAGCGAAAGACTGGAACCGTAATCGCTGACATCAGCTTTTTCCCAGTCCTCAGGCATTGTGATATCCCTGTCCTCTTTTTCGTCAGAGACTTCAGAAACTGCTTCCGTTCCCGCAGCTGTTGTTACATCAGCAGTCGCCGTCTCAGTGACTGACGACGTAGTGGTCAACGTGGTATCTTCCTCCGCAATGGTCACGCTTGAAGAAGCTGATATGACCAGGGCGCCGGAAGTCAGAGCTGCCGCACGTTTAAGCATTGTCTGTACCTTCATAACGATCTCCTTTTATTATAATAGTATAGCCGCTTACTGCTGAGGCTGCTCCTCAGCCTGCTTTGCAGCGTTTTCAGCAGCTTCCTTCTGTGCCTTCAGGAATTCCTCAGTATGCTGCACTGAATTAAGGTCTCCTGCTACCTCGCCGTCCCTGAGCTTTCTTGCCACGACTATGAAACGAGAGTTGTCCCAGTCCGCATAGCAGGTAGAGAGGGTCAGGAGCTGATCGCCGTACTTCACATCTATGCCTGTATCTATACACCATGAGCGTTTACAGCAGTCGATGTAGAAGTTGAATTCCTCTTCAGTGTCTATCTCTTCCATATTCCAGTAATGGAAGTCTGTAGCGTCATAGGTTCCGCTTGTAACAAGGAAAGCAAAAATAACGTAATCGTAATCCCTGTAATTGGAGCTAACCTTTATAAAGGGGTACTGATTGTAAAAATCAGCTCCGGAGCGGTATTTTCTGAGGGAGCCCATCATAGTGCCGTCGTACCAGTTATGACCGTAGATAACAAGGTTTTCCGAATGCTCGGCTTCATTGCTGCCGAATATATTGCGGTAATCCGCAAACAGGCTTCCCCTGTCGTAATACTGTCTGAAAATATCCTTTTCAAGATAGTAGGAATCGGGTATATAACTACCCTCTCCGTAATACGGGTCACTTCCGTTGAGCTCTCCCGGATCCAGCAGGAACGGGTAATCCACCTGTGTACCGTCTATCTTGATATAACCCATTATATCCTTGTTGAGCCGTTTAAGTGACTTTGTCCTCTCGCACTCACCTGTTCTTGAAGGAACGTAAGAGTACCTGTCCGAGAGATTTTCCGGTATCAGCGGCTCAGTGGTCGTTTCCACAGGGACTGTCGTTTCCTCGCTTTTGCTGATTGTCGGTACCTGTTTCTTGTCGTTATTGAGAAAAACAGCCACAGCGCCGAGTCCCAGCGCAGCCGCACAGGCGGCACAGGCTGAAATTATCTTGATAGATCTGCTCATACTTGTCACTTTCCTCCCTTTGGACCGTAGGGAATGAATTCTGCGTCGGGATCATAGTGCTCATTCGGATAATCCGCATAGTAGATAGTAGGCCACTTAGGATTCGGATTGAGCCAGCTGTGCTGAGTGCCCTTCAACGGATCCTCACCTTCTCTGACCTGTCTTGCAAGAACGATAAGTCTTCCCCTTTCATCAGGGAAATAGGTACTGCAAGTAAACAGCGTGAGCAGAGGATCTCCGTATTCAACATCAACATCGTTGAGGAATACAGATCTTCTCTTTGCCTCATTGACAAAGTCATAGAAAGCTGTCTCATCGGCAAAGTCCAGCATATCCCAGCATCTGAACTTTGTATCCGTTTCATCTGCAGCGTCAAGTACGAAAAATGCAAATATCTTGTACTGGTACTTTTCATAGTTGGAGCTGAGGTTTATAATGGGGTGAAGCCCGTAATACGCCTCGTTCCTGATGTAATATTTAAGTGATCCGAACATCTGATCGTCGTACATATTATGTCCGTAGATTATAAGGTTGTCGGAATTGGGGTATTTAAGGTATCCGTCCTCTCCCACGTCGTCGAAATGGTTCCTGTAGTCGAGGAATATCTCACCTGCGTCATTTTCCGTGAGATCGTACTTCATTCTGAGGTACTTGTCGTTGTCCTCAGCCTGGAGCACAGGGTTATTGACAGGAGTATCAGGGATATTTATAACTCCCACGATCTCATTGTTTATATCATAGAGCTTTCTTGCTCCGTCAAGCATACCGTTATAGTGCTTGCGCGGGTCTCCCTCGGAGGTATCCTCGATCACTACCTGGGGTTCGCGTTCCGCATAGAGATCATATATCTCCATGATCTCGTTGTTTTTCTTTTTGCTTGTCCAGCGGTCGTAGTAATAATCAGCTATGCGGCAGCCGCAGATGATTATCGCGATCATGCTGCAAAGGAACACAGCTTTTCTTATGCACTCCCCGACGCTGTCTCCCTTATGAGGGAAAAGCCCGATAAAGCGCTGTTTAAGACTTTTCTTCCTTTTCTTCTTATGTTTTTTCTTTTCCGCAGGAGCTTCGACCGCAGCAGCAGCCTGTTCTGCAGGCGCCGGGCTTATCTCCGCTTTATTATCAATAGTTTCCGCAGTATCCGTGCGCAGCTTTTCATCAGGCACACTGAATCCCCCGGTAACAGCTTCTTTCTTTTCGGGTATAATTTCTTCAGCCGCCGGCTCTGTCACCTCTGCAGCCTGCTCTGTTTCATCTTCCGGCAGCACACCGGCAGCTTCATCTTCGTAAACAACGTCCGGAGCCTGTCCCTCGTCAATGACGTCTGAAGCTTCGTCTCCGTAAACAACACCGGGAGCTGTTTCCTCATAAACAGTATCAGAGACCTGATCCTCATAAATGAGATCATCAGCTTCCTCAGTGTCAGTATTTAATGAAATAGCCTCTTCCGGAACATATTCACCGTATTCAGCTATCTCATTTCCGGTAAGATCGCCTGTCTCAGCGGCCGTACCGGCAGTATCTGTAAAGTCGCCTGCTATCTCCTCTGCTATCTCCTTCAGCTCTGCCTGAACAGGAGTTCCCAGTTCAGGGATAAGATCCGATATATCGGGAGCAGCATTAGCTGCTGATAATTCAGCGGCTTTTGCAGCCTCTTCAGCTCTCTTTGCAGCCAGAGCCTTTTCATATGCGATAGCAGCGTCAAGCTCGTCGAGTATATCAGCCGCAGTGGACTGCTTTTTTTCTTTAGCCCTCAATATGCGTTCGGATATACTTTCCGTGCGTTCGATTTCCGTTTTATTCTCATAGGTCGTGGGAGCGACCTCAGCCTCTCCGTGTATAGACCTTCTTATAGCCTTTATTTTCTCAGCTCTGCGCTGAGCCTCTGAGCTAACTTCATTGAATTTGTCGCTCATCAGTTTGTGATCGCCTCCATCAGCATTTTTTCTACAGTTTCAAAAGCATAAACAGCCGCGCATTTTCTGATATTGCTCCTGCTCATATCGCTGAGCTTCCAAAGCTCCGGCAGTCTGACAAACTCTCTGCCGCAGATATCGAAACCGATATACACCGTTCCGACGGGCGTTTCCGCAGTTCCGCCCGAAGGACCTGCTATACCCGTAACGGAAACACACACATCTGCACCCGAACACTTTTTAAGTCCCCTGACCATACTAAGTGCCGTCTGTTCGCTTACCACGCCGAAATCACGTATAGTTCCGGCAGGTACCCCCAGAAATTCAGTCTTTATGCGCTCGGAATAAGTACATAATCCCAGTTCAAAGACCGCAGACGCGCCCGATACTGATGTTATAAGTTCAGAAAGAAGTCCGCCGGTACAGCTTTCAGCCGTAGCGATAGTCAGACCTTTCCGTTCTAATAATTTTACAACATTTGTGACTGTTTTGTCAAGTTTATCGGTGTCACATTCAGAAAAATTAACGCTAACCACTAAATCGCCGTCCTTGCTTTAGTTTACATTATACAAAAAAGATGTGATTATTTTGTGAAAAACTTAAAAAGAATCCTCGAAATTAAACGTCTTCATTTCAGTATTTTCCACAGCTTTCTGTATAAGCGGCTCGAAATCGAAGCTATTCTGCGCTTTTTCGATATCCGCAAGCTGAGGTCTCACCTTAGGGTGACGGGGAGTGAATACTGTACAGCAGTCCTCATAAGGGAGCACTGATGTATCAAAGGTATCTATTTTTCGTGCGATCTCGATTATCTCGGTCTTGTCCATGCCGACGCAGGGACGGAATACAGGTATGCGGCACACCGCGTCCGTACACACCATAGCAGCCATAGTCTGACTTGCCACCTGTCCCACGCTCTCACCTGTTATGAGAGCAAGACAGTTGTCCTTCGCTGCAATGCGCTGAGCTATCTCCATCATGAGCCTTCTCATTATAATAGTAAAGAACTCCTCCGGACAGTGATCCTTTATAGCTTCCTGCAATTCCGTGAAGGGCACGCAGTAGAAGGCTATGCCGCCGCAGTAGTCCGTCAGCTTCTGACAGAGCTGCTCCACCTTGAGCTGTGCGCGGTCCGAGGTATATGGAGGGCTGACATAGTGTATTGCAGCTATGTGAACTCCGCGCTTTGCCATCATATAGCCTGCTACGGGACTGTCTATACCGCCGGAGAGAAGAAGCAGAGCCTTTCCGCTGCTTCCCACGGGAAGTCCCCCTGCTCCCTTGATATTCTCAGCGTGAACAAAGGCATTCTCGTCACGTATCTCCACAGTTACCGTAACCTCAGGATTTTTTACATCAACAGTGAGATTAGGGAACCTTTCAAGGAGCTTTCCGCCCAGCTCCATGCATATCTCAGGGGATTTCATGGGGAAAGCCTTGTCCGAGCGCTTTGCGTTGACCTTGAAGGTCCTTGCGCTGCTCAGCACCTCGTCAAGATACTCATAGCTCTTATTGCATATATCCTCAAAGTCCTTCTCGCATACGCAGGCGCGGCAGTATGCGGCGATACCGAATATCTTGCCAACTCTGTCCGCTGCCTCATTGAGGTCGATGTCCTCGTCAAGAGGGGTTATATATGTGGTGGACTGAGCACTGGTCAGCTGAAAGTGACCGAGTGGCTTCAGTCTGCGCTTTATGTTCTTTATGAGCATATCCTCAAAGGTCTTTTTGTTGAGACCCTTCAGTGCCATTTCACCGTATTTTACAAGTATTAACTCTTTCATTCCGTTTCTCCTATACTATATTAATATGTCTTAACCTCTTACCTTTTCCATACCCTCTTTGAGTGCCTCGCAAAACATATCAAGCTCCGCTTCCGTGGTCTCCGCAGTCATGCTGATTCGCAGAGCGCTGTCCGCACGCTTGTCCCTAATGCCGAACTGCCCCAGAACTCCGCTCTGCTGTCCCTTTGAACAGGCAGAGCCGCTGGAAACATATATCTCCCTGCTTTCGAGGAAATGGAGCATTATCTCAGACCGCTTTCCCACTGCGGAGATATTCACCACATAAGGCGAGCCGTCCTCCGGAGAGTTCACAGTTACTCCCTCTATTCCGCTGAGCTTATCCAGCAGATAAGCTTTAAGTCCGCTCACCTTTTCATAGCGTTCCGTTACAGTCGGAGAAAGCTTCTTCACAGCCGCTCCGAAAGCCGCTATCATGGGAACGCTCTCGGTACCGGAACGTATGCCCTTTTCCTGCTTGCCGCCGGTAACTACCGGAAGCACACGCACTCCCTTTTTTATATAAAGAGCTCCCACGCCCTTGCCGCCGTGTATCTTATGTCCGCTGAGGGAGATAAGGTCGGCACACATGGTATTAGCCTTGACAGGCAGCTTCATGAAAGCCTGTACGCAGTCGGTATGGGTGATTATATCGGGATATTTCCGCTTTACCGCCGAAAAGGTCTCCTTTACGGGGAGGATATATCCTGTTTCATTATTGACGTACATCATGCTGACAAGGCAGGTATCATCATCGCAGGCATTCACAAAATCCGCGGCGTAGTACCGCCCGTCCTCACGGGGAGAAACTCTCACGACCTCAAAGCCCTTTGCTTCGAGGTCTGCGGCGGTCTCCTCAACGGAAGCGTGTTCAACTGCCGATATAACTATCTTTTTTCTCTTTCTGCCGTAAGCCGCAGAAGCGCCGCGAAGCGCAAGGTTATTGCTCTCGGTAGCTCCGGAGGTAAAGTATATATTCCCGCTGTCCGCACCTATTGCCGAAGCTATGGCTTTTCTCGCGTCATCAACGAGGAGCTGCGCATCAAGTCCGGCACGGTGAAGAGAGGAAGGATTGCCGTATTTTTCGGTCATGGCTTCCACAGCCGCCGCAACAGCTTCAGCGCAGGGCTTTGTAGTAGCCGCATTATCAAGGTAAACTTCCATTTACGTTTTCATTCCTTTGTCATAAGCATTCTTTTAATTATACCACACTATTAAAAAAAAAGCAACCGCCGCCGCATTATCAGCCCTCAGCCGTCAGACTTTAGCTGACCAAAGACCGCTTGTCGAAAATATATTCGATTTTTGTTGCATTTTCGAGCGGTTTGTGATATAATTCATATGTATATCTTTTTTTACGGAGGACATTATTGTGAAAAGGAGCTTCGGTGGCTCAGGCTGCACCAAAGAAAAATATCTGGCAGCATTCCTTGCGGGCTTCTGCACCATGCTGCTTTCAATGCTCCCCATGCTGCTGACAGAGCGCGGCTATTTCATATACTACGGCGACTTCAACGCCCAGCAGATACCATTCAACTGTCTTGCGAGCACAGCAGTACAAAGCGGACAGTTCGGCTGGAACTGGCTGACGGATCTTGGCTCCGACCTTATGACTTCTTACTCATTCTACCTTTTCGGAAGTCCGTTTTTCTGGCTTATGGCATTTCTGCCGAGAAGCATACTGCTCCACGCCATACCCTTCGTGCTTGCGCTGAAGCACGGAATTGCGGCACTCACCGCCTACGCTTATATCAGGCGTTTTGTCCGCGGCAAGTATGCCGCTCTTACCGGAGCGCTGCTCTATTCGTTCTCCGGATTTCAGATATTCAATATATTCTTCAATCACTTTCAGGATGTCACCGCTCTCTTTCCGCTGATGCTCATAGCGGTGGAGGAATGTGTCAACTGCCGCAGAAAAGGCGTCTTTGCGCTGTCTGTCGCGCTTATGGCTTGCGTGAACTATTACTTCTTCGCAGGTCAGGCAGTATTCATTGTGATATACTACCTCTGCCGCAGGAAAAGTCCTGATTTTCATACCTCATGGCGCAGATTCCTCGGACTCTGTCTTGAAGCCGTTCTCGGCACTCTTCTTGCAGCATTCATACTTCTGCCCTCGGCAATGGCACTGATGGGAAATTTCCGTCTGAGCGAAAGGCTCTACGGCACTGATATGGTAGTATATGCGGACAAAACGCTGATACCAAAGATAATACAGAGCTTCTTCATGCCCTGCGACCCGCCGGGCTACCCTGTGCTTTTCGGTACGAACTATGAAATGTGGGCGTCAATAGGCGGCTATCTGCCGTTATTCTCAATGGCAGGCGTCATATCCTTCATGCATCTGAGGAAGAAGCACTGGGCTTCAAAGCTTACGGTGATATGCATAATATTCGCATTCATACCGATACTGAACAGTCTTTTTCAGGCAATGAACTCCTACTATTACGCGCGGTGGTTCTATATGCCGATACTGATAATGGCAATGATGACCGCACATACTATTGACGACGAAAAGTCCGACGGCTCCCGCGGTCTGAAGATCAGCGCACTGTTTCTCGCAGCCTTTGCGGTAACAGGAGCATTGCCGGCAAAGCCCGACAAGGGCAAAAAGCCCCGTCTGTTCTCAATGCCTGAGGATATCCCCTATTTCTGGCTGATTATAGGCGTTGCAGCCGCAATGCTGTTCTGCGCGTTCCTTATATTCCGCAGGAAGAAAAAGGGCACTCTCCGCATGGATTTCGTTGTTTTTCTGACCTGTGCCTCTTCTCTGATATGCATATTTACCACCACACTGTATGCCGCTGACAATGTCAGCTCGGCAAGGGAATACATCAGCGAGTTCATAGACTATGAGGACGATGTGTACGAAATGCCGGACAGCAACAGTTTTTTCCGCATCGACACCGGCTTCAACACCGAAAACGCCTCTATGATATGGGGTATCCCCTCGATAAGAGCATTTCACAGCGTCGTAGATCCGTCCATAATGGAATTCTACAGATTTGTCGGCATAAACCGCGACGTGGCATCACGTCCTACACTCCACCACTATCCTCTGCGCAGTCTGCTCTCGGTAAAGTATTTCTACAAGGAGAAGAAAAAGGGCTGCAGCTATGACGAGCTGGTTTCAGGCGCTTCCGCGCCAAAGGTAAGAAAAATAACTTCTTCCTCCGACGCAGAAGACATAAGCGGAGTTATAATCCCCGACGAGCTTACCGGCTTTGAATACGCCGGTGAGACCGACAACTTCGAGATCTACGAAAACAAGCTGTTCATACCTATGGGCTGGGCTTACGACACATACATCACAAAGTCCGCGGCAGAAAAAAAGAACGAGCTCAACCGCGAGATAATAATGCTCCGCTCCATTGTACTTTCCGACAAGCAGGCTGAAAAGTACAGTGATATACTCATTGAGCTTGATCCGTCCATGTCCGCGGCAATGAACCGCCGGACATACGAGTTCTTCTGCCGTCAGAAGCAGCAGTGCTGCGCCGACAGCTTCACATATGACTCTCACGGTTTCGTTTCGGAAATAGAGCTCCCGAAACCGCAGCTTATATTTTTCAGCGTACCCTACAGCAAGGGCTGGACAGCTGAGGTAAACGGCAAAAAGGCTGATGTGGAGCGTGTAAACGAGGGCTTCATGGCAATAAGGGCTGAAACAGGCAAAAACACCATAGTATTCTGGTACAGGACGCCTTACCTTACAGCAGGCATTATAATAAGCATATGCGCAGCCGCAGCACTTGCAGTATATGTGCTCCTCTTCCGCCGCAAAGACGGAAAGGATAACGACTATGCCTTCAGGCACTGGTACGGCTACGACTCATGCAGTAAAATAAAGACCGCAGTCAGCCACTGCGACAGTCTTTTCGATAAAAAGGAGAATCAGTAATGCATTTACAGGAAAAAACAGTATCCAGCGACCTTATATACAAAGGTCCCATATTCACCATAACCCATGACAGCGCCGAGCTTGAAAACGGCAAGACCGCAGTCCGCGATGTCCTCCACCACCACGGCGGAGTATGTGTTATACCGATAACCGAGAACAATGAGATATTTCTCGTGAAGCAGTTCCGCTATCCGTTCCAGACGGTCACACGGGAGGTCCCCGCAGGAAAGCTTGAAAAAGGCGAGGATCACAGCGAATGCGGCAGGCGCGAGCTTCTTGAGGAAACAGGCTATTACTGCTCGGAGTATGTCTATCTCGGCGAAATGCTTCCCACTCCCGCATACAACAGCGAGATAACCTATATGTATCTTGCAAGAGGACTGAAATTCAACAGACAGGATCTTGACCCCGACGAATTCCTCGACGTTGAGCGCATACCGCTCTCAGAGGCTGTAAAGCAGGTAATGGACGGAACTATCCGCGACGGAAAAACTCAGATAGCGGTACTCAAGGCAGCGCGTATCCTCGGAATATAAAAAAGACCTGCAAAATGCAGGTCCTTATACAGTAATTTTAAACTGCTTCTTCTGAAGGAGACGTTTCCTCAGTTTCGAGAACGGCAAGCTGTCTTTCATAGGCTTCGAGTATGGTTTCCTCAAACATCTTTCTTGCCGCAGCCGATATGGGATGAACGATATCGCGGAACACTCCGTTTTCGTCCTTTCTGCTTGGCATTGCAACGAAAAGTCTCTCGTCGCCCTGTACGACCTTAATGTCATGTACAGCGAACATATCGTCGATAGTCAGCGAAACTACCGCTCTCAGCCTGCCTTCAGAGATGATCTTTCTGATCTTTACATCTGTAATTTCCATAGTTTTCCTCCTTAATACACTCTATGTGATCAACGGTACGAGCACCGAAATATTTCATTTTTATAACTATTAATTTCGGTTGAAAGTAAACCTGTAAACTATTATAACTCATATTTTGTAAAAATGCAAGCTTTTTATGCGAAACCAAGTCAAAAATATTATAACAACTCTGTGGAGATACAGCTGAAACTTCTTACGCAGACTGTTTCTCAGGGCTTATGCCCCTGTGTTATATAAATTCATTCAGGAAAGGTGATCATTTTGGATATCAACATTTTAAAGGGAAAAAAGCACATACACTTCATCGGTATAGGCGGTTCGGGAATGTATCCCCTGGCGCAGATACTCCACTCTCAGGGCTATTACCTCACAGGCTCTGACAACAACGAGACCGAGACTCTCGACGCTGTGAGGAAAATGGGCATACCCGTATTTATCGGTCAGAGAGCCGAAAATATCGAGGGCGCGGATCTTATCGTACACACAGCCGCTATCATGGCTGACAATCCGGAGCTCATGGCAGCAAGGGCAAGCGGAGTCCCCGTACTCGAAAGAGCTGATCTTCTCGGCATAGTCACGAGCTGGTACAGCAATGCTATATGTGTTTCGGGAACTCACGGCAAGACCTCCACTACCTCAATGATAACGCAGATACTTTTCACCGCAGGAATTGACCTCTCCGCGTATATCGGCGGAAAGCTCCCCTGTATAGGCGGAAGCGGAGTTGCCGGCAAGAGCGATATAATGGTGTGCGAGTCCTGTGAATTCGAGGATCACTTCCTCAAATTCTTCCCTGATATAGCCGTTATCCTGAATATCGATGCCGACCACCTCGACTACTTCGGCACACTTGAAAATATAATAAAGTCCTTCCGTAAATTCAACGAAAACGCCTCGAAGTGCATTATCGTAAACGGCTCCGACGAAAATTCCATGAAATCGCTTGAGGGTATCACAGGCAAGGAGATAATCACATTCGGCAAGGACAGCTCCTGCGACTACTACCCCGAAAACGTGAAGCACGAGAACGGACTTCTCACCACCTATGACGCGATGTATAAGGGCGAAAAGCTGGGAACCGTGACGCTTCATGTAGCAGGCATACACAATGTGCTCAATTCCCTTGCAGCTGTTGCGGCTGCACGTTATGTGGGAGTTGACTTCAAATTCATACAGCAGGGTTTTGAGGACTTCCGCGGAGCCAAGCGCCGTTTTGAAAAGCTGGGCTTTGAAAAGGGCATAACCGTAGTCGATGACTACGCTCACCACCCCACAGAGCTCGAAGCTACCCTCAACGCCGCAATGGAGATGAACTTCAGGCAGGTTTGGGCTGTGTTCCAGCCATTCACCTTCTCACGCACAAAGCTGCTCCTTGACGATTTCGCGAGAGTGCTGCAGATACCCGATCATGCCGTGCTCACCGATATCATGGGAAGCCGCGAGAAGAACACTTACGGTATTTTCACCCGTCATCTTGCAGAAAAGATACCCGGCTGTATCTGGTTCCCGCAGGACGAGTCCGCAGAGTGGACAGACGAGCGCAAGTACGCCAACTTTGAGCAGATATGCGACTATGTCTGCGACCACGCACAGGAGGGCGACCTCGTTATAACACTTGGCTGCGGAGACGCATACAAGATAGCCAAAATGGTACTGAAAAAGCTTTCGGAGGAGAAATAATATGCTGAAGGATAAAGAAATAGCGGTATTCAACTATATAAAATCCCGTCTCAGCGACGGTATGTCACCGTCTGTAAGGGAGATAATGGACGCTATGGGCTTCAGGTCCACGTCCACCGCTCACCGCTACATAGAAACTCTTGTCCGCGAGGGACTTATCGAGAAAACAGGCAATCTCAACCGCACCCTGCGCCTGCCCAACAGCGGCACCACATCTGTTCCCGTAATGGGTACAGTTACCGCAGGACAGCCTATCACAGCCGTTGAGGACATCACGGGATATATAGGCTTTGAAGCTCCCGGCGTCGATCCTCAGGAGCTCTTTGCGCTGAAAATCCGCGGAGAGAGCATGATAGACGCAGGCATACTTGACGGAGATATAGTAATAGTAAAGCGTGTAAACTACGCAGATAACGGAGATATAGTCGTAGCCTTCATAGACCGCGAGGAGGCTACTGTAAAGCGTTTCTTCAAGGAAAAGGGACACTACCGCCTTCAGCCGGAAAATACCACTATGGAGCCTATCATCGTGGACGAGGTGGAGGTCCTCGGCAAGGTAATAGGCTTGAAGCGGTACTACTGATAAAGGCTATGAACTCTGTTTCTTATGAAAATATATGCTCTGATAATAATTTTCTTAGCCATTTCAGGATTGCTTTACCATGTCTCCCATGAGCTTTTCCACATCATAGCCGGTCAGAAGGCAGGTCTTAAACTTGTAAGCGTACAATGGTTCAGCTATCACGGCGGAACCAAAGTCACCTTTGAAAACGAGGAAAAGATATGCGACGAGAATAACAGGGATATTCCGAAAGCATGGATATATATGTCTCTTGCGGGTATAATCGGAACAACGCTGACAGCGTATATCCTTGTTCTCGTTTATCTGCTGCTTCCAAGCGGATATATCAGACTATTCTTATGGATAATGTCCGCCATGTTCCTTGTCAGCGACCCGGGGTACTCGGTACTGTGCTCTTTCTTCGGAAACGGAGATCTGTACCTTGTAAAAAGAGCAATGGGCAGGAAAAAATACATATTAAATATCGCATCAGTTCTGCTCTTTATTGTCAATATATGTATTTTTATTATTATATCCCGTAAATAAAATTTTTTTCAAAAAACACTTCCCTTTTTGCGAGAAATAGTGTATAATGTAGAGTGGTTAATAATACGCCACGGAAAGGACGATACTATGCTTAATGAAGTAAAGGTCATAATATGCGGCAAGGAGTACAAGATAAAGACTGCCGAAGCTCCGAACTACGTTTATGCTCTTGCAAGAGCTCTCGAAACAAAGATCACCGAGATCACCGCAGCAAGCGGTTCTTCGCCTTATGCAGCTTCCATAATGGTGGCAATGGCTCTTCTCGACGATCTCAACAAGTCAAACCAGAGACTTGACAATATCCGCGACCAGACAAAGGAATATGTTGACGAGGCAGGCAGGACACGTATAGAGCGCGACGCTGCTCAGAAGGAGATAGAGGTCCTCAAATCCAAGATAACTCAGCTTGAAAATATGGTCAAGCTCAAGCAGCTCAGCGACAGCATTTAATGAAACAAACAGAGATACTTGCTCCCGCAGGCAGCATGGAAACTCTCCGTGCGGCTCTCAGAGCAGGCGCACAGGCTGTATACATAGGCGGAAAGCGTTTTTCCGCGCGAAACAGTGCCAATAACTTTTCGGAAGATGAAATAGCGGAAGCCGCAGCGCTCTGCCATAAGTACGGCGCAAAGCTCGATCTTGCGGTGAATACTGTCATTTCCGACGATGAGACCGCTGATTTCTGCGAGTATATAAAAACCGCCGCCAAAAGCGGTGTTGACGCCTTTATCGTACAGGACTGGGGCTGTGCGGAACTGATACGCCGCTGCGTTCCGGATGCCGTGCTCCACGGCTCCACGCAGATGTCGGTGCATACCGCCGCAGGCGCTTCAATGCTCCGCGGGCTCGGCTACGCAAGAGTAGTTCCCGCAAGGGAACTTGACAGGGATACTATTTCCCGTATCTGCGGTACAGGTATTGAGACCGAGATATTCGTACACGGTGCGCTGTGTATGTCAGTCTCTGGACAGTGCTATATGTCGGCAATGATAGGCTCGCGGTCCGCAAACCGCGGCTGCTGCGGACAAGCCTGCAGACTTCCCTTTTCTGCTGTCGGCAATAAGGATAAGGCTGCTCTTTCGCTGAAAGACCTTTCCCTGCTTCCGAATGCCCGTGAGCTTGCGGCTATGGGAGTTGATTCCTTCAAGATAGAGGGACGCATGAAGCGCCCCGAATACGTGGCTTCCGCTGTACATGAGCTGAAAGCTTCGCTTGAAGGCAATGCCCCCGATATGAAGCTCCTCCGCGGAGTATTCTCCCGAAGCGGCTTTACTGACGGCTATTTCACAGGCAAAAGGCAGGATATGTTCGGAGTCCGTGAAAAGGATGATGTTATCTCAGCACATGAGCTGATACCAAAGATACACGAGCTTTACCGCTTCGAGCGCAAGGCTTACACAGTTGATTTTCACGCAGTGATAAAAGAGGGACAGCCGGTGGAGCTGACCGGAAAATGCAACGGCATTACGGTCTCTTCCGTGGGCGAAGCTCCCGAAAAGGCGCTCAGCCGCCCCACTGACATAGACGCTCTTGAAAAACAGCTCTCAAAGCTTGGAGATACGGTTTTCAGCATGGGTGAACTTACCGCCGACATAGATGAGGGACTTATGGTCCCTGCCGGAAAGCTCAACGAGCTTCGCCGGGACGTCGCCGAAAAGCTTACTGCCGCCATAACTGCGAAAAATACACCTGTATATACAGTTTCCGACTATGCTCCGGATATCCCGCAGCAAAGCCGGGAAGAGACTGCCGGAAAGCTTCCTCTCCGCACCTTCTGTCGCACAGCTGAACAGATAAAGACTGCCGCAGAGCTTTCGGAGTATCTCATAGTACCCGAAGAGCTGCTGAACGAGAAAATACTCGGCAGCGTGGACGTGAAAAAGCTCATTGTCTCGCCTCCCCGTTTCATTGCAAACGAGGACAGCCTTGCGGAAAGGCTCAAAAAGCTGAAGACTATGGGACTTGACAGGCTTTACTGCCACACTCCTGACTGTATCGCAATAGGCAGAGAGCTCGGATTCAGGCTTCACGGCAGCTTTACGCTGAATGTTTTCAATTCCTTCTCTGCGGAATATCTCCGTGGGCTCGGTCTTGAGGACTGCGTTTTCTCTGTTGAGGCAACTCTTGCGCAGACTGCCGCCGTACATACCGCTCTCCCTTTGGGAGCCGTGGTATACGGTAGACTGCCGCTTATGCTCACAAGGAACTGCCCGATACGAAACGAGGTGGGCTGCGGAAAATGCACAAAGAAGCTCACCGACCGCACAGGCAGGGAGCTCCCTGTGGTATGCTCAAAGGATTATACCGAGATACTCAATCCGGACAGGCTTTATATGCTTGACAGGACAGAAGAGCTCCGCGGAATAAGCTACGGCGTCATTTACCTTTCCGACGAGGACGCTGAAGGCACACTTGCCGCTCTCAGCGGCTTCAAGCCGCAGGGAAATATCACAAGAGGACTTTATTACAGAGGTATCGCAACATGAAACTTACCTTCAAAAAGCTCGATCCGAGAGCTGTTATCCCCTCCCGTGCAACTCCGGGAAGCGCAGGTCTTGACCTTTGCGCCTGCCTTGATTCTCCCGTGACTCTTGCACCGGGCGAGATAAAGATGATACCCATCGGTATCACGGCAGAGCCTGATTCAGAAGATATCGCCCTGCTGATATACCCGCGTTCGGGGCTCTCCTCAAAGTACGGAGTATCCCTTGCCAACTGCGTGGGAGTAGTTGACAGCGATTACCGCGGCGCATGGTTCGTCCCCCTTATAAATCACGGAAAAGCCACATTTACCGTGGAACACGGTATGCGTGTGGCTCAGGTGATCCCAACACGTATATTAATGCCTGATATCGAAGTCAGCGAGGAGCTCTCCGAAACAGAGCGCGGAAACGGCGGCTTCGGTTCATCGGGAATTAAATAAACAGGGAATATAACTTTTTTTGTGGTCGAAGGCAGGCAGACGTTTGCGTAATTGCTCCGGACCACACACTCACAGACTGTCAGGACCGCCGTTTACGGCGCTTGCACTGGTCTTGACCGGCTGTGAGTGTGTGGCATAATATGCAATTGCGAACGTCCGTTGCTCAAAAAGCCAGGTAAAATGTTATTTACCCGATAAATACACTAAAACAAAAGATTGGAGATTTCATTATGAAAAAGACACTCTATTTTCTGCTTCTTTTCATCTGCGCCTGCATTTTCGGCGGAGTTATCGGTACTATCGCTTCAGGCTCATTTGCATGGCTCGGCTATTCAAGAGGTATAAGCCTTGATAACAGCACATTCTCAATGGAGCTTTTCAGCGTTACATTCGGTTTCACATTCAATATAAACATCGCGCAGATAATATGCATAATCATAGCTATATACGCATACATAAAAACTGCTCCCAAGCTCATCACCTCCAAGTGATATGGCGCTGTCGTCCATTTTGACAGTTTTTTCCCGTGTTTATGCGGAGCAGTTACCGTATTATACCAAAATTTGCAGCCATGGGATTTTCCCGGAAAAAAATCTTGTACATATTTCCCGTTGGTGATATAATATAAATATGTGTATATCAGAATCAAAGCAGTTTAAGGAGCTACAGAATGTTTACAAAAGATATTGGCATTGACCTCGGCACTGCTAATACCCTCGTATATATGAGAGGAAAGGGTATAATAATAAGAGAGCCGTCAGTCGTTGCCGTAAATACAAGAACGGACAAATGCCGCTATGTCGGCAAGGAAGCCAAGGACGTCATCGGCCGTACTCCCGGCTCGATAGTTGCCGTAAGACCTCTGAAGGACGGCGTTATCGCCGATTTCGACATAGCAACGACAATGCTTCAGGAGTTCATAAGAAAAGCCCTGAAGGGTACCTTCTTCACAAAGGCAAACGTAATTATATGCATCCCCTCCGGCGTTACAGCCGTCGAGAGGCGTGCGGTCCGCGAATCCTGCAAAAAAGCAGGCGCGAACAACGTACTTATAATAGAAGAGCCTATGGCTGCCGCTATCGGCGCGGGTCTCCCCACCAACGAGCCTGCCGGCAGCATGATAGTTGATATAGGCGGCGGCACCAGCGAGGTAGCCGTTATATCAATGGGCGGCATAGTCGCTTCACGCTCTGTAAGATGCGCAGGCGACGAGTTCGACGCCGCTATCATAAATTATATCAAGAAGAAATACAACCTCCTTATCGGTGAGAGGACAGCTGAGAATATCAAGCTCGATATCGGCTCCGCCTTCCCAAGCGAGAAGGAGGAATCCCAGGAGATAAAGGGCAGGAACCTGCTCAACGGTCTCCCGGAGAATATTACAGTGACCTCTGCTGAGATCCGCGACGCTCTCGTTGAGCCCCTTTCAAGAGTGATCGACGCTATAAAGTCAACTCTTGAGGAAACTCCTCCCGAACTTTCAGCAGATATCATCGACCACGGCATAACTCTTGCAGGCGGCGGCGCTCTGCTCCGCGGTCTGGACAAGCTCATAAACCGTGAGACGGGTATGCCGGTATATATCGCCGAGTATCCACTTGACTGCGTTGCCGAGGGCACCGGCAAGATACTTGAAAATATCAACGATTATCAGGACGCTCTCACCGAAAACGTCAAGTACTATTAAGGGGGAGCTCCATGCGTGATTTCATAAAAAGCACCAGATTCAAGGTTCTGCTTGCTTTTCTCGCATTTCTCGTCGGCATAATGGTTTACGCCGTTACAAAGGGCGGCTATTCCGTTTCGGGAGCTTCCTTCATAAATACCGTCACCAAGCCTTTCCGCACCGCTTCAAACAGTATAAGCGCAAAAATGGAGCGCACCGTGGATAAACTTGAAAACGCTGACAAATACTATGAGGAGAATGAACGCCTGAAAAAGCAGATCGGCGAACTCAACGCACAGCTTACCGACTATGACGCTATAAAGGCAGAGGTGGAGGAGCTCCGCAAATTCGTTACCATAAAGGAAAACAACGAGGACTATCAGCTCTCCCAGCCCTGCAAGGTGCTGAGCTATGTCACAAATGACCCTTTCAAGTCCTTCACTATCGACAAGGGCTCGGCAGACGGTATCCTTGTGAACTGTCCCGTAGTTACCGCAGAAGGACTCGTCGGGATAACAGTTGAGGTTTCAAAGCACCTTTCAACAGTAAGAACGATACTCTCCCCCGACCTGTCAGTTGCTGCTGTGGCTTCATCGTCAAATGCGGATCAGGGCATAATCGAGGGAAATGTACTCTCCTCGGAAAGCGGTCAGACCAAGCTCATACACGTTCCTAAAAAGAACAAGCTGAAGCGCGGCGACCTTATGATAACCGCCGGCTCCAGCGGTCTTTTCCCCAAGGACTACCCTATCGGAACTATCCTTGATATAGGCTACGACTCAAACGGACTTTCAGTCTGCGCCGATATAAATCCCTGTGTGGATGTTTCCCGTCTTACCTCTGTCATCGTTATAACCGATTTCAGCGGCAAGAAGGAGGACGAAGAAGATGAGGATTAGAACTACCCGTGAGCAGCGTATCTTTCGTATAAAAACTGCTCTCCGCTGGGTCATATACTATCTGCTCATTTTTGCCGGCTTCATAATTATGAGTTCAGGCACTCTATATAAGCCTGTGCTCCTTGTTCCTCTCGCGATAGGAATAGCTGTAAACAACAATATCTACGCCTCGGCTGTAACAGGAGCTGTCTGCGGCTTTCTCATAGATATATGCTGCGGTAAGCTTTTCGGATACAACGCTGTGATACTTGCTTTTTTCTGTATCGCCGCAAATCTCGTATTCGAGCTTTACCTGAAAGACCGCTTCATAAACTTTATGATAATAGCTTCCGCCGCCGCGTACATACAGTGCTGGCTGGACTACAAGTTCTACTACCAGATATGGGGATACGAGCACGTACACCGTATCTTCGTAAGAGTAACGCTCAGAGTCTGGATATATACTGTCATATCATCAGTGCTGATATACTTCCTGCTGAAGCTGGTTAACCGCCTGCTGATGCCAAAGGAACACCTCACCGTAGAGGAAGCTATGAATACAAACATCCAGTCGGAAAACAGAAGATAATCTCTCAGACCGCACCAAAGGTGCGGTCATAATAATAAAGGAGGCAGACCTTTTGAAAGGATTTGCAGAAAACCTCAAATCTATTATCATAATATTCCTTGTCATATCACTTGCGCTCCTGAGTTCACTGAGACTTATGAGGATACAGGTGGTCGGCGACAACGCCATCGAAACTCCACAGCAGTACGAGCCCGGCACCCTTACCTACAAGAAGGGCATAAAGGCTACCCGTGGAGAAATAATAGACTTCAACGGAAATACCATAGTCACCAACGACGCACGTACCGATATAGTGCTGCAGATGGCTTTTTTCCCCACTGACTTCAAGGAAGGCAACAAAATACTGCTCGGCATCTACCGGGCGCTTGAGGAACACGGATACAAGTTCAAGGAAAGTATCCCCGTATCCTTTTCAAAGCCTTACATCTTCCTGAAGGAAGATAACTCGGAGCTCATATCAGACCTCAACCTCAATGTCTACGCTACCGCAGAGAACTGCATAGACAAGCTCATATCAGATTACGAGATAGCCGATACCTATACCGACGAGGAAAAGCGTATCATCGCAGGTATGCGCTATCAGATGATAGACAAGGACTTCTCCTATACCAACGACCTTCTTCTTGCTGAAGGCGTTGACGACAAGACCGTCGTTGATATGAAGGAGCTCAGCAATTTCTACCGCGGTCTCGAAGCTGTTGACGCTTCCGAAAGGAAGATAGTCCGCGGAGATATCCTTCCCCATGAGATAGGCACTGTTGGTCCAATCTACGCGGAGGAATACGACGATCTGAAGTCAAAGGGCTACAGCTATAACGACACCCTCGGTAAGAGCGGTATCGAAGCCGCTATGGAAACTCCCCTGAGAGGTCAGAACGGCGAGGAACAGATAGCCGTCAAGGACGGCGTTGTAAGAGACGTCAAAACTATCCTCGAAGCAAACTCCGGAGAGACGGTAAAGCTCACCGTTGACGGCACTTATCAGCTGAAATTGCAGAATATCCTCGACAACTTCCTGAACTATACCTTTCCCTCAATAAATCCCATGCCAAGTCTGCTGAAGGGAAAATGCGGAGCAGTATGCGTCCTTGACGCTAAAACCGGCGCTGTAAAGGGAATGGCTACGGCTCCCACATATAACCTCAAGGATTACTCTGAGAACTACGAATACTTCCTGCAGGCTGAGGATTCTCCCCTTGTAAACCGCTGCACCTACGGTCTTTACCGTCCCGGCTCCACCTTCAAGACCATTACCGCTACGGCAGGTCTCAACGAAGGCGTTGTAACAGGCGGTACTCCCCTTTTCTGCGGTCATGACTACTGGTTCTACGGCAGTCATTACTCATGTACGGGTACTCACGGAAACATCACCATGCGCCATGCTATAGAGGTATCCTGCAACTGCTATTTCTATGAGCTGTCACGTATGCTGGGTATCGACAATATCACAAAATACTCAAAAATGTACGGTCTCAGCTCTCATACAGGCATCGAAACAGGCGACGCAGAGGGCTATCTCTGTAACCCGGAGACCTTTGAGGAACACGGTCAGGAATGGGTCATAGGAAATGTTATCCAGGCAGGTATCGGTAACCAGGACTGCGGTATCACTCCCCTGCAGATGGCTGTCGTTGCAAGCACCATAGGAAACAGAGGCGTGAGATATCAGCCGTATATCGTTGACAGCTACTACTCCTACGGCTCACGTCAGCTCATAAAAAAGACCGAACCGGTTATCGCAAATCAGATCGAGATGAATTCCCCGGACCTCTATGACTATATCATAGGCGGTATGATAGACGCTTCACGCAGTATGCCCGCAAGATACTCCCTCACAAACCTCGGCTTTGACGTGGCTATAAAGACGGGTACTCCGCAGGTAGGCGCAAACCCTAACGACCAGAACTCCTTCTTCATCGGCTTCGCTCCCGCAGACGACCCTGAGATTGCCTTTGCAGGCGTTGTTGAGCACGGTGAATACTCCAAATATATGATAAGGGACCTGATACTCGCTTATCAGGAATGCTACGGTCTGAACGGCGTAAAGCCAACAACTCCCAAGCTCCCTGACGAAGTTCGTCCTGTACTCACCACAACACCAACAACTACTACCACCACCACTACAACGGTGTCTGCTGCTTATACTGCCGGAACAACAGCAACTGCGGCATATCAGCCATATACCGAGCCTGAGACGACCGCTCCTTACGAGCCCTGGACTCAGCCGACAGAACCGTGGACTCAGGCAACCGAGCCGTGGACGGCTCCTGCCGCAACACTGCCGCCGGCTTCTTCAGTAGATACAAGCGGCTTAGCTCCGGAGGCTTCACAGGAACCGGACAATAACTGATAACCAAGAGGTGTGATTTTCACACCTCTTTTTCATTGACAAGGAAAGTATGAAAATGCATTTCTATAAAAGGGCTGAAATGAGGCTTTTTTCAACCAAAAACAGTTGAATATTGAAAAAGATACACCTGAAGTGGACATTCTGTGCATTACTTTTCCGCTTTTCAGAAAATGTGTATATTTTCCGACCACGCAGCCAATAATATGGTCGGAGGTGTTAGTGTGAAAAAAAATGAACTGACCGAAAAACATTACGAAAAAGGCTCAAAAGGCTTCTATGCCGCACTCGGCATAAGCGCTGTAATGATAGGCGCCGCCTGCCTTTTCGCACATAAACAGGGTGACAGACTGCCGCAGGTCAAGCCCTCTTCCGAAAATAATACCATAGTGCATGAGGCTGCCGTTGACAGATACGTTACCAACATACCTAAGTCCACTGCTCCGGCATACAGAGTCACAACAACTGCAGCTTCTGCGGTCATGACCGGAACTGTACAGTCTACAGTGCCTGCCGCGGAAATAACAGTTGACGCACCGTTCAAGGAAAACAGCTACTCTGAACAGCCTGAACCTGCAGCTGCAATATTCACTGCCGCAAGGCCTCCTCTCGACGATATGAGCAGTATCCTCTGCGAGTTCAGCGGCGGAGAGCTGGTGAAAAACACCACCACGGGAACGTGGCAGACCCACAATGGAACAGATATCGCCGCGGAAGTTGGTACCGATGTATATGCGCCGGCTGCGGGAGAGATCAAAAAGATCTCAAACGATCCCCTGTGGGGCGTTACCGTGACGATCGACCACCTGAACGGGTATACTACGAAATATTGCGGACTTGGCTCTGATCTTGCGGTAAAACAGGGAGATAAGGTCAACGGCGGTGACCTTGTGGGTGCAGTGGGCGAAACTGCCGACATCGAAAGCGGTACTCCGCCTCATCTCCATGTTGAGTTTATCCACAACGGCGAATTCATTGACCCTATGAGTATGCTCGCCAGCTGATTTATACCGCTCATACAGGACTAAAAATGCCATGATATTCCTGATATCATTTTCAGAAGTATCATGGCTTTTCTATTGACAGCAATAACGCTCCGATGTATAATATTCCTATGAAATATCCTGATCCGGAGGTGTACTATGGGCAAAACTGCTTTTTCCGTCGTTATTCCGGCACACAATGAGGAAAAATACATCGGCAGGTGCTTACGGGCTGTAATTAGCGCGTCAAAATATGTCAGACCCGACATAGTCGAGATCATTGTTGTCGCAAACAGATGTACTGATAAGACCTGCGCTATCGCAAAGCGCTACGGTGCGAGGGTACTTGTCAATAACGACAAGTGTATCGCCGCCGTAAGAAATACCGGCATAAGGGCTGCCAGAGGCAATATAATCGTAACTGTGGACGCTGACAGCCTGATGACGAAATACTCCCTTGCGGAAATAAGGGATAAACTCGAAAGCGGAAAGTATATCGGCGGCGGCACCAATCCTAAGTTTGACAGAATGTCCGTCGGGATAGCCTGTTCATCTGTATATGTCCTTCTGAAGCTTCTGCCTGTTATGATAAAAAACGGCGGCTACCTGAGCGGTGCCATGTTCTGGTTTTATAAACGTGACTTTAACGCTGTGAACGGCTTTAACGAAAGCCTTATAAGCCTTGAGGATATGGATTTCGCTGTAAGGCTCAAAAAACACGGAAAAAAAAGAGGGAAAAAATACGGAACTCTCAAGCGGTCATATGTACTGACTTCTGCCCGCAAATTCGACGAATTCGGAGACTGGTACCTTATAAAAGAGCGTAAGCTCACAAAACGTATCTTCACCGGCAAAGACCGTGCCGCAGCGGATAGTTTTTACTATGATGTGCGCTGAACTGCAAACAACTGACAAGCTCTGAGGCACTGCCCCGGAGCTTGATATTTATTAGCCTTGTATAACAGTTTAGCTGCTCTGATTGACGAAACTGCCGTTCTGTGATATACTAACCTTACAGATTACAGACAGGGGTGAAAAAGTGAAAAAATACAATATAACAGGCATGAGCTGTGCGGCGTGCAGTGCAAGGGTGGAAAAAGCTGTCTCCTCCGTTGAAGGCGTTACCTCCTGCTCTGTAAGCCTGCTGACTAATTCCATGGGAGTTGAGGGCAGCGCTACGGAAAGCGCTATTATAAAAGCCGTCACAGACGCAGGCTACGGAGCTTCTCCGGCAGATCCAGCAGAGAAAAAGCGCAGCTCCGATGACGCTCTGTCAAACGATGGGGAGCTCCGCACACTGAAGCGCAGGCTTGCTGCTTCTCTTGTATTCCTGCTGATACTGATGTATATTTCAATGGGACATTCCATGTTGGGTCTTCCGCTTCCGGCAGTAATGGCTGACAATCACCTCATAAACGGACTGTCACAGCTGATACTTGCGGCGACGGTAATGGTCATAAATCAGAAATTCTTCATAAACGGCACAAAGGGACTGCTTCACCGCTCTCCTAACATGGATACCCTTGTGGCTATGGGCTCAATGGCTTCTTTCATTTACAGCACGTGGAGCCTTTTTGCAATGGCTGACGCACAGGTAAAGGGCAGTATCGAAAAAGCCATGAGCTATACCCACGAATTTTACTTTGAGTCGGCTGCAATGATAGTAACTCTCATAACTGTGGGAAAGCTCCTTGAAACGCGCTCAAAGGGAAAGACAACGGACGCTCTGAAGGGACTGATGAAGCTGTCCCCGAAAACAGCCGTGGTGGTAAGGGACGGCAAGGAGACCGAGATAGCCGCCGATGACGTGGTAAAGGGCGATATATTCATAGTCCGTCCCGGACAGAGCATACCCGTTGACGGTATAGTAATCGATGGCGAAAGCTCTGTAAACGAAGCTGCCATAACAGGCGAAAGCATTCCCGCCGATAAAAAAGCCGGCTCAGCCGTAACTGCCGCTACCATAAACACTTCGGGATATCTCAGATGTGAAGCAACAAAGGTTGGAGCTGACACTACCCTGTCTCAGATAATAAAACTTGTCTCCGACGCGGCTGCCACAAAAGCTCCTATTGCCAAGACCGCGGATAAGGTATCGGGAATCTTCGTTCCCGCGGTAATAATAATCGCTGCGGTAACTCTTGTAATATGGCTGCTTGTGGGCAGGTCCGCTGGCTTTGCCCTTGCAAGGGCGATATCCGTCCTTGTTATAAGCTGTCCCTGCGCTCTCGGTCTTGCAACTCCAGTGGCGATAATGGTGGGAAGCGGCACAGGCGCAAGGAACGGCATACTCTTCAAGAACGCTGTTTCTCTCGAACAGACGGGAAAGGTCAGCATTGTGGCTCTCGACAAGACGGGAACTGTAACCGCCGGCGAGCCTGTAGTAACAGATATTATCCCTGCACAGGGATACACGGAAAAGGAGCTCCTCAGCCTCGCCCTTGCCCTTGAATCTCACAGCGAACACCCTCTCGCAAAGGCTGTTGTCAGACGGTGCGGAGAGGAAAATATCTCAGCAGATGAAGTAAGCTCTTTCATGGCGGTTTCGGGAAACGGTCTTACAGCAGAACGAAACGGTGTAAAAATAACGGGAGGAAATCCCAGATTTATAGGGGCTTCCGCAGAGATTCCTGAGGATATCAGGGCTGCTTTCGAAAAGCTTTCCGCAGAGGGAAAAACTCCACTTTTCTTTGCGGAGGACGGAAAAACAGCAGGTCTTATAGCTGTTGCTGACGTAGTCAGAAAAGACAGTCCGGAAGCCGTGAAGCAGCTGAAAGATATGGGTATCAGGGTGATAATGCTCACCGGGGACAATGAAACTACCGCAAAGGCTATAGGCGAGCAGGCTGGCGTGGACGAGGTCATTGCGGGCATTCTTCCCGATGAGAAGGAAGCCGCTGTACGCAGACTGAAAAAGCAGGGAGTTACCGCAATGGTGGGTGACGGAATAAACGACGCTCCCGCCCTCACCTCGGCAGATATGGGCATAGCCATCGGCGCAGGCACTGACGTTGCCATAGACGCGGCTGACGTAGTCCTCATGAAGAGCAGTCTCAATGACGTTCCTGCCGCAATAAGACTCAGCAGGGCAACTCTCAGGAATATAAAACAGAACCTTTTCTGGGCGTTCTTCTACAATATAATAGGTATCCCCCTTGCCGCGGGAACTTATATAAAGCTTTTCGGGTGGGAGCTGAACCCCATGTTCGGGGCGGCGGCTATGAGCCTTTCAAGCTTCTGCGTGGTTACAAACGCGCTGAGGCTCAATATGTTCAACCCATATGACGCAAGCCGCGATAAAAAGCGGTCGGTACAGGTAAAGGCTGAGGGAAATCCCGACAGCAGCACAGAAAAGACCATAAAAATAAAGGGCATGATGTGTGGACACTGCGAGGCTCGCGTCAAAAAGGCTCTGGATGAGCTAAGTGCCGTGAAAAGCGCAGAAGTCAGCCATAAGAGCGGAACGGCTGTTGTCGAGCTCTGCGGCGATATCTCCGATAACGAGCTGAAACAGGCTGTTGAAGCCGCAGGCTACAAGGTCACGAAGATAGTATAAAAGAAGGCAAGCTTTTACGCTTGCCTTCTGCTTTTTATCTTATGTGTTTTTCGTAGGTGCTTACCATAAAGTCGCTGTGGACATATACGTCCTTGTCTACCTCTATAAGGATATGCCATTCAGCCATATCACAAGTGCCGACCTCTGGTATTTCACGCTGTATCGTTACACCGAGTCCGTTGACCTCTGCTACTGTATGACTTACAGAACCGCTTCCCTCTTCCAGTACAACTACAAGAAGCTTATGGCTGCTGAACCAGTTATCGTCATATTTGGCAGTCGCGTTCATGAAGCCTGTTATTGTATCCCAGCCTTTAAAATCATATATGTCCTTATTAGCCTCAATGTAGCTATCAAGCTCCGCACGGCTCGTTATGAGCTTTTTCTTGGGATATACTGCACCGTCACTGTAACCGTTAGTGCGGATATACTGAGCATTGAAGCTATAGCCCTGCATAGGCACCGGAATGCTGTACTGTGAAGGATACATTCCTATCTCCTCGCCGTGAGCCATAAGGTATTCGGCAAGGTCATCTGGAAGAACGGCTTCCTTCAGTACAGGATTGCTTGCCGAACCGTTGCGCCATACCCATTTTTCTCTGAAATTGAAATAGAATATCTCCGTATCTCCGGGAGCGTTCAGCACATACTCGGGAAGTCCGTCACAGAAATCGGGAGAATAGGTCAGCTCATTGAGACGTGCGAAAACGTCCATTTTCTCTGTAGTTACGGACTTTGTCGTCGTAGTAACGGGCTCTGTGCGCTTGGTCGTGGTCTTTGCAGTTGTCTTTGATGTGGTTCTGGCAGTAGTCTTTGAGGCAGTATTTTCTGCCGGCTTAGTGGTCTGCTGTGCCGCTGTCTGTACTGTCTCCTGCTGTCTGCCGTTGTTCTCCACTATCGGAACAGCTGTGGGCTCTTCGCCATTATCGGGAGCCGTGCTTGTATTTTCAGAGGTATCAACAGGTTTCGGCCCCTCGATGTGCTGAGCTGCGGTCGTCTCGCCCCCTGCTCCCTGTTTATGTTCACTTTCTTTTGTAACTTCTTCTGCGGGATCGCTGCCTATGCTGTCCTCCAGTGTATCATCTGTCAGATTATGCACTACGTTCGGGCGGTGCTTCATCAGCATATTCACCGATGCTCCAATGCCTGCAACAAGTGCGACAACAGCAGCAGCCGCGGCTATCCTGTGCCATTTTATCCTGCTGCTGTACACCTCAACGCCGGATACTGTAATGCCCTCGCCGTCGCTTTCCGTAAGCTTATCGGGAGTTACCTCCGCTTCTTTTATAAGGTCATCGTCGATCATATTCACAGCGTCATAAAATTTCTGCTTATCCATAATCATAACCTTCCTTCTTCAAATATTCTCTTAGCTTCTTTCTTGTCCGGAAAAGATAAGTCGCTACTGTTTTTTCGTTCATGTCGTAATATCCTGCTATCTGCGCGAGGGAGTCGCCGTACCAGTATCGCCTTACAAATACCTTTCTGTGCTTTTCGTCCTGCTCCCTGAGAAAGCTGCTGATCACCACCGCAAGCTTCTCCGCGGATATATCGTCGCCTCCCCTGTCAGGGATACATTCCGCAAGCTCGTCAAGCGAGACCGCATATCCCCTGCCGCGCTTCTGTGCGGAGTTATACTTCAGCCTGTCTATAGCCTTGTTCTTTACAATGCGGCAAAGATAGGTCTTCAGGTCTGAGGGACTTTCCGGCGGTATCTTCTTCCACAGGTCATAGTATGCGGAATTGACGCACTCCTCCGCGTCCTCGCGCCCTGACAGGATATTTCCCGCAACATAAAGGCACAGTCCGTCGTATTTGTTTTTCAGCTCCCTCAGAGCGCTTTCGTCTCTGTTACGGAGCAGTTCCATGATAGATGCATCATTCATAACCGGGAAACCTCCTTTCATCAGGTTCTGAGGTCCTCTTGTCTATACAGTCGAATTTCAGCGCGGAATATTTCAGTTCCGAAAAAATTTTTTAAGTGAGATTTTTTTGTCACATTCTGGTCTCATGCTTCGTTTTATTATATAGAAGGAAATATGCTTTTTTCTAATTATTCCATATACGCGCGAAAGGCAGTCGGTCCATACTGACTGCCTTTTGCCATTTATTCTGCTGTTGAATCAAAGTCACTTTTTCAGCATACCTACCACGACCTGCCTGTACTTTCCGTCGTCAGTACATGAGATAACAGTGAGCCTGTCATCTCCGAAATCGTTAAGCACGCCCACCTTGCTCGGTGCGATTATATCATACCCGGTAACGATATAGGTATATTTCGTCCTTTTCTCATCGTTGTCCGTCAGTATCATCTCGCTGCCTGCCTGTATTTTGTCAAGGTCGTTGAATATCTCGGCATAAACAGTGCTGTTATGTCCCGCTATACAGTAATTCCCTCTGCCGGGAGCTCCTGTCCCTTCAAAATGTCCTGCCGCTGCCTGAAGTGCCTTCTGGCTCGTCCCCTCCAGAACAGGAACACGTATATCAAGGCTCGGTATCTCAAATACTATATTCTCCCTAAGCAGCTTCCGCAGATACAGTTCCCTGCTTATCTTTCTGTACGCGAACAACAAAAGCACCGACAATCCGCAGAATATCATCACGTAACCGATAATGTGCAGTTTTTTTCTATCCATATTCTTACGTTTACCCGTTCAGGTCCCGACTGTCGGTATGGGCAGCCGTTCTCTCCATTAGCTGCTCAAAGGTTATGCCGTACTTGCAGGCTATCTCATGCGCATAGCTCTTGCCGTCAGGCTTTTTGTAGCTTATCCTGTAGGAGCGCTTTCCGTTATCGTTCTCCATCACAACGCTCACAGCACCGTATCCGGAGCCTGCGCTGCCGCTGAGCTTATCCGCATTCTCGGCAAGCTCGTGCATATGCGTATTGAATATCGTCCTTGCTCCGATACAGCAGAGATACTTCAGAACGTCCTCGGCTATGTAAAGAGACTCGGTATGACTGGTGGTGGCAAAGGATTCGTTGAAGAGCAGAAGGCTGTTATGATCGGCTGTCCTGCATATCTCATTGAATCTTTCGGCTTCCTCACCCAGTCTTCCGAGAGAAACAGTCTTTTCCTCCTCCACAGGGAAATGAGTGTATATACCATTGCAGGGGCGTATCTTCGCCGATGAGGCAGGTACGAACACTCCGCTCTGATACAGCAGGAACACAAGTCCTATGCCCTGTGTCAGTATGGTCTTGCCTCCGCGGTTGGGGCCTGTGAGTACCTGTACCGTCTTATCGTCAGTGAATTCCATATCATTGCATACTATATCTTCCTCAACAGTTCCTTTCATACGGCATATCGCAAGCTTTAAATTGCAGAAATCCCTGAGTACAGTATCGCTGTCCGACGCCTCCGCTGAACAGCACGGTATGCCGTATTCAGTCAGCTTCTTCTCAAGACCTATGAAGCGGAAATAGAACAGGAGCTCGTCCGCAAGTCCCGCAAGAGCTCTTCCGCTTACGTCAACATACTTATTCAGCACCTTTTTAAGCTTTGAAGTCATTGACGGGAGCATACGCTCCATTATGGTGTTGAGATTGTTCATAAGAGGAGTATCTGTAGGACGGTTCGTCGGAGACGGTATACCGCGGTATTTCTGATGTATCCAGTTAAGCTCGTTGCTGGGCATTTCCATAGTGAACTGTCTGAGGTCCTTATCGTTCTTCTGGTCCTTCAGGCGGTACTTTATAAAGCGCTTCAAAACGCTCTGACGGTCAAAATAATACTTGTTCAGCGAGATTATACCCGACTCCAGAGGATAGAACTCAGCGTCAAGATTTATGCCTATGGTTATGCTCTTTATGTCATGGACATCGTCGCCTACTGCGGAGATGTCCTCCAAAAGCTCCTTAAATCCGCTGTTGTTGCAGATATCATTTACATATCCGGCAAATTTCTTCATGCCCTCCGAGCGGAACTCCTGCCCCTCTATCGCTTCACTTATCCTTATCACGGAACTGATATAGCCCTCAAGCGCCCTTAGCCGGTTAAGGAATTCAATAAGGGTCGAGCTTTCACCTATCTGAACTGGACGCTCGCCGGCATAAAAGCGCATGACGTCAAATATGCCATAAAGCTTTCCGCACAGCTCCTCTTTTTCCTTCAGCTCGGAATATATCTCCCTCCGGTAATTTATTATCCTCTCGCTCGTCGGCATTTCAAGAAGGATATTCTTCACTACCTCCTGCTCAGTGGAATTGCCGCAGATACTCTCGGCAATAAAGTTTACGGAAAGGTCATTTGCCGTATTTGCGCCAAGCCGGAAGCATTCCCTGTTTTCATTTGGAAAGAGCAGACTGAATTCCCTTATGTCAGAACCAACGCTGCTTTTCATGTTAGATCACCTCTGATAACTGTTTTTCCTTTTATCCCATACCTCTCAGAAGATAAAGCAGCTTTTTTGCCGATCTGTCCCAGCTGTACCGGGCGAGAGTCTCCTCCCTGTCACCGCATTCCTGCGCAAGCAGAGCCTCAAGGTCGATATCGCTGTTACGGGGATCTATATAATGTACGCTGCTTCCGTATACCTCCGGCAGCGACGCCGCGTCAGAACAGATCACCTGAGCGCCGAGCGCCATAGCTTCAAGGGGAGGGATACCAAAGCCCTCATACAGCGACGGGAATATAAAAGCCCGGCAGTTCTTCATCAGCGCACAGGCGTCATCGTCGGATATGAAACCGAGAAGATGCACATTCTCAGGAAGCTCGTCATACTCTGTCTCATATATCTTTCCTGCCATCGCAAAGACAGAGTCCGGATTCTTCCTTGCGGCGTTAATTATCCAGCTGCCGTTCTTGTTCCTCGAAAGAGTAGACAGAGAGAAGAAGTATTCTCCGCTCTTCAGCATGGGATAACGCTCCTGCCAGTCGCTGCTTTCATGAAAAGTGCGTATATGCTGCCAAGCATTGTATACCACCCTTATCTTTCCATTTGCACTGGGATAACAGCGCTCTATCTCCCCCTTGCTGAACCTGCTGACCGTTATTATCATTTTCTCGTGGCGGCAGAGGTAGTTGTACTGGAGCACGTGCCATAAGCGTGAGACACGGTTGCGAAGAGTGGTATAATCTGCCGAATTGACCTTGTACATCACGTCATGTATGACTGTTACGCTGTCTCCGGTGAAAAACGGAGATATATTGCAGAGATTGAGCAGAACTGCCTTTTTGCGGCGTGCCGCGAAATGTCTAAGTTCGAGCTGCTCCCAGAGAAGCCCTGTCCTCTTGCCGTATCTTACTACCTTTATATGCCTGAATTCAGGTATATCAAAAGCGTTTTCCGGGATAACGAGCAGGACCCTTTCTCCGCTGCAAAGCTGCTTGTCCATTGCGCAGACTATCTCACGGGCATAGCGCACTATGCCCTGCATCCTCTCAGCCATAAATTTTCCGTTTATTATTATAGTCCTCACGGCTCCACCTCTGTTATCAGTCTGTTTACTCTGTCCCTGAATCCCTCAAACATAAAATTGTCCATGACTCTCTGCCTTGCAGCTGCACCGTATCTGCCGCGGAGCTCTTCATCGTATGCAAGCTTTTTCAGCGCCTCTGCATAAGCCTCAGTATCCGCGTTGGGACATTCTGTGCCTGTAACTCCGTCAAGGCTCACGTAATTGACGCCGCTGCCCTTTATTGTAAATGTCACAGCAGGCTTTCCGAAGTACATTCCCTCAGCAAGAGCTATTCCGAAGGCTTCGTTCTTTGTTATCGACGGGAAAGCAAATATATCACAGGCCGTCAGGCAGGCTGCAAGAGTTTCATCGTCTATCCTGCCAAGCATACGCACATTTTTATCTCCTGCCCTCTCACGGAACAGCTCGCCGGTAAGCGGACCTTTTCCTCCGATAAGCACCGCAAAATCATAACCGAGAAACTTAGCGGCTCTTACAAGATATTTCATGCCCTTGTACTCCACGTGCCTGCCGACTGCAAATACAATGGTCTTTCCCGCAAACCTTCTGCGTATCTTCTCTGCCTTTTCCTCAATGGCAGGAGTCGTTTTAAGTCTGTCGGCAGAAATACAGTTCGGTATGACCGTGCATTTATCCCTGAAACTTGAAAGATAGGGACTTCCGTCGATATAGTTCGGACTGGTGGCAACTATCCTGCTGGCGCGCCGGCAAAGCCTGAGGGTCTGGAAATGGAACAGCTTGCCGAGGTATTTCTGCTTTGTTATATCAAGGTGCCAGTACACTATCAGCTTCGTTTCTTTTTTCAGCATCGGAAGCAGAAAGCTGGCAACATAGGGGTTCGGATAATGAAATATCACTATATCCGGCGCAAAATCAGCAAGCGTCCTTTTCAGTCCGCAGGGATATGAAAGGGATATGGACTGCGACGCTGCTTTCGCTATACAGCCGCAGCGGACTACCTTTACGCCGTCCACCTCGTCAGTGACATTTTCACCGCGGCGGCAGGTATATTCACCGTCCTGCGCGTCCTCGTTGAAGCATATTATCATCTGCTCGGTATCTTCCCTGTCATGCAGTGAAGCGGCAATGTCCCTCGCCACCTGCTCTATGCCGCCTATATGCGGATATAGATAATTGGATATCTGTAGTATCTTCATTTTTGCGACCGTCCTTAATCTATGGTTTTATTCCGCGCCGTCCTTCTTCAGAACTGCGAAGATCGTTCTTAAAACGCAGAGTATATCAAGATACATGGAGAAATGCTTTATGTAGTAATATTCCAGCTCAAGTCTTTCACGGTACTCGATATTCGACCTGCCGTTGCAGCCCCACCAGCCTGTTATACCAGGCTTTACCTTCTGGTAGAGCTTCAGTCCGTCATGGGCTTCAAGCTCGCCCTCAACAAGAGGACGGGGACCGACAAGGCTCATATCTCCCTTTATGAGATTGAGGAACTGGGGGAACTCGTCGACCGACAGCTTTCTGAGCACCCTTCCGACCTTTGTTATCCTCGGATCATTGGTGAGCTTCTGGTTCTCTTCCCATTCCTTGCGGTACTTTTCTTCCTTCAGCAGCTCCTTCAGCTTTTTATCAGCGTCTGTCACCATTGTGCGGTATTTCAGTATCCTTATGCTCCTGCCGTTAAGTCCCACTCTCTTCTGAGTGTAGAATATGCTGCCCTTGTCTCCGGATAACAGCGAAGCCGCTTTGACAATGACAGATACAGGTATCAGCAGGACAAGTCCGGCAGCGCCGATAATAATATCCAGCACTCTTTTCAGAGCAAGATAAAGAAGCGTACTGGGAGTGAACGAATATGCCCCGACACTGAGCGTCCTGTATACTCCCACATCTGATACGAACTGGTCTTCTGTCTGCATACCTACCACAGACTCGACACTTATATGTATATTCACCGCATTGCCTATCAGCTTCCTGTATTCGTCACTGCTTACCGCAGCAGGCTGAACGGCTATAAGTACATCGTCTATATTGTTCTTTACAACATAGTCCGCAAAATCCTTATTTACAACAGGTATGCCGTTATAATCGGTACAGCTGCCGTCGTCAGGGAAATATATCCCCTTCACATCATAGATATCAAAGTCTCCTGCAGCGACATTTGTGAGTATGTTTCCGATATCCGTCCTGTTTCCGACGATAAACAGCGAAACAGGTCTCGTGTTGTAAAGCACTACCTTCTTTGACACCACCAACTGCTTCCATATATACTTCATCAGCAGCGACAGCAGCAGATAAAAGCTGTACATCATAATGAATACAGCACGGGAATAGGTAGCTCCTATCTTGAATATGTAAAGCACCAGAGCGACCGCGATGAGGTTATAGAATGTCAGCTGCATCGCCCTTATGACTTCCATATAGTAGGAACGCTTCAGTATTCCGCTGTAGGGATTCTTTACAAGGGCTATGATTATATTGAAGCCCGAAAAAAGAAGTATGAGCCTCAGCCAGTCAGGACTGCTGATGAAGCTGAAGTCACGGAATTTTATGAAATAGGCGCAGATAAACGATATTATCATCGCAAGCAGGTCAACTGCCATAAAATCAAGATGTCCGAGCCATGAATACTTGTTTTTCGTATGCATAAAACACACCTGTCTTTCCGACATATATATATTACGTTCCTTAAAGCAACGTCCGTTTTCCGGTATAGGTCATTTATTATCAGTGTCCGCGCAGACTTCCCGTTTTTTATAAGGATCCTGCGCCACCTGAGCAAGTTACGGGGCAATAACCGCCTTATGTCGGTTATTGTGTATACACTAATTATTATAACCTTTGAACTAAAAAAAAGCAAGCCAAACAGAAGGTCAAAGGCTTTTCTTGTCACTTTTAACAAAACTCCGTATAATTCATAGTCAAAAAAGCCAAATAAAATGTGCCTGCATATCGTTCAGAGGCAGGTTTGCATAAACTCTTCTTTCGTGCTATAATATGTTTGATACATACAGTATGAGGTGTAAAATGAAAGTAGTTATAGCAATAGATTCATTCAAGGGTAGCCTTTCCTCCGCCGAGGCGGGAAAAGCCGCCGCCGAAGGGATAAAGCGGGTCTTCACAGATGCTGAGACTATTGTGCTTCCTGTTGCGGACGGCGGCGAGGGTACTGCGGAAGCGCTGGTCAGCGGTCTGAACGGAGAGTTCCGCAGGATAAATGTGCCTGACCCGCTCGGAAGGTCCATAAACGCCGCTTACGGCATTCTCCCCGACGGAACAGCGGTCATAGAAATGGCTGCCGCTTCGGGACTTACCCTCCTTGCCGAAGAAGAGCGTGATCCCATGCATACCACTACATACGGCACAGGCGAAATGATACGTGACGCCGCAGAGCAGGGCTGCCGCAGCTTTATTATCGGTATCGGCGGCAGCGCCACCAACGACGGCGGCATAGGCTGCCTGCAGGCTCTCGGCTTCGGTATGCTGGGAGCTGACGGCAAACAGGTCTGCTTCGGCGCTGAGGGACTCTCACATCTGACAGCTATAAACGATAATGACGTTATTCCGCAGCTCAGGGAATGCAGCTTCCATGTCGCCTGCGATGTCAGCAACCCACTCTGCGGTGAGAACGGCTGCAGCGCTGTCTTCGCCCGTCAGAAGGGCGCAGATGACGATACGATAAGACTGATGGACGATTATATGAAAAGATACGCTCAGCTCACAAAGGGATTCTGCCCTGCCGCTGACCCCGATACAGCAGGCTCAGGCGCAGCAGGCGGTCTCGGATTCGCCCTTATGTACTACCTTAACGCCAGACTTATGTCAGGTATAGACCTTGTGATAAAGGCTTCGGGCATGGAAGAAGCGGTAAAAAACGCTGATATAGTCGTTACAGGCGAGGGCTGCATAGACAGTCAGACTGCTATGGGTAAGGCTCCAGCCGGTATTGCCGCACTGGCTAAGAAATACGGAAAGCCTGTGATCGCTTTCTGCGGCGTGGCAGGGAAAGACGCTTCTCTCTGCAATGAAAAAGGGATAGACGCTTTCTTTCCTATACTCAGGCAGGTTTCTTCCGCGGAAGAGGCGATGGACAGCAGAAACGCCGCCCGTAACCTTGCAGATACCGCAGAACAGGTATTCAGGACAATAAAGACGTTCCGCCGCTGAAACACATTATGAAAGAGGGATAAAATGAAATTCTATATGCCAACCAAAGTATTCAGTGAAATAAACTGCATCGCCAGCCACTCCGCAGAGCTTGCCGCACTGGGCTCCCACGCTCTCATAGTAACGGGACAGAACTCCTCAAAGCTCAACGGCTCGCTTGACGACGTTATAAACGCTCTGAAAAAGCACTCCGTAGCCTATACCGTTTTCGACAGGACAGAAGAAAATCCTTCCGTTGAGACCGTCATGTCAGCAAGGGACACAGGTCTCCGCTGCGGCGCCGACTTTGTCATCGGTATAGGAGGAGGTTCTCCGCTGGACGCCGCAAAAGCCATAGCGCTGATGATGAAAAACAGCGATAAGGAATGGGACTTTCTTTATGAAAATGTTCCTGCCGGCGCTCTCCCGTTAGCGGCAGTACCCACAACCTGCGGAACAGGCTCTGAGGTCACAGGGGTATCTGTTCTCACAAGGCATGACCTGCATACAAAGCTGTCGGCAAAACACAGGATATTCCCGGATATTGCCCTTATAGACGGAAGGTATATCCTTTCCGCTCCGGCAAAGATGATCGTAAATACTGCAACAGACGCGCTTTCACATTTTATTGAAAGCGGTGTGAATACCCTCGCGGACACATACAGCGATATGATCGTTTTTGCAGGACTTGCCAAATGGGCAGAATGCCGCCCGTACATCGACGGCAGCAGACAGCTCAGCGAGGAGGCTGCCCAGTCGCTCATGGATACAGCCGCTCTTGCAGGTATGTCCATTGCACAGACAGGCACAGGTATCCCCCATTCTCTCAGCTATATGCTGACCTATGAGGCCGGTATCCCTCACGGTCCGGCTGTGGGTGTGTTCCTTGCAAAGTACATGAAATACGCGGATACCAACAGACAGAAAGCTATCCTCAGCGCTGCCGGATTCACAGATACCGACGAACTCGGAAAGTTCATCTCTGAGCTTGCGCCTGTGTCCGTCAGCCGTAAACTGCTTGAAAGGTCCGCCGTATGTGTCCTCGCAAATAAGGCTAAGCTTGACATTTGCCCCTATAAGATGACTGAGGATATCATGGCGGATATCATTGACATCTGATAAGGAAAGGGCACAGGAAATGCGTTTCATAAAGATAATACCCCTGTTATTGCTTTCCGCGGCGGCTGCCGCTCTGGTTTACGGCTGCAGCGATAACAATATACCGACAGATGACACTGTTCAGGCAGCAGAAACAACAGCCGCACCGACTGTCACGGCATCTACAACGACTGTCACGACAAAAGCCGTTACTGCTTATACCACATCAGTCACGGCAACAGCTCCGGCAGTCACCACAGAAGCTCATCATATACTGAGCTCTCCGGAGGATACAGGTCTGCACTGTACAGACGAAAGCAGCCAGAGCTATGAGTTCACCTACAACGGCAGTACATTCAGTGCCGCCTATGAACCTGACAACTGGCATATCTCAGACTCGTACCTTATCACAGACTATGATGACATAGTTATCATATGTCAGGCACTTATATACGTTCATCCGGTACACAGCGCCGATATGGAGAATTACCGGACTGCGGAGGATATGGCTTATGAATGGTCTCAGCACAACATCGCCTACTACCTTCTTCCCGACGGCAGCTGGAAGGAAAGCGCGAAGGACGTTGACCTTGACGCCAAGGATCAGAACAAGAACCTGTTCGATTTCATGATGGATAAACTCGATATCAGTACAGAATAAAAGAAAAAGGAGCAATACCTGCGTATTGCTCCTTTTTCCCTTAGAAATAGTATTAAACCTGGGGGGAAGTAATCATTGTTTATTGTATGTTACCCACTGGTAACGCGCTGTAAGAGGTGTTCTTCCGTCGTAATGACCAAGCCACTCATCAACGCCTCTTCCGGGCCATGCATTCATCATTATCTTTCCGGGTGTCTGAGGAATGTTGTCATATGCGGTGTAAACAGGCTTTCCGTCTACATACCATGTTATATGGTCGCGCTGCCAGTCAAATCCGTAAGTATGGAAGCCCTGTGAAGCGTCAAAACCAAGATCGTACATCTTCTCATGGTTGCCCTGTCCGTTGGTATAGTAGTTGAACTGTACCTTTGTGGTATCCTTACCAAGAAACTCAATGTCGATCTCGTCCCATGGATTTCCGTCGGACTCTCCTGTATATGTGAAGAAGGACGAATTTACACCTGTATTCTTGATAGGCTGCATTGAAGTCTCATAGTAACCATAGCTGTAGAATGCAGTGGTCCTGTACTCAGCGCCTGCATAGTTGTACTTGCCGGTATTATCCCTGTCGATCGTGAGATTAAGTGTACCGTCTCTGAAGCCGGTCTGTGAAGCATACCAGCCGCAGTCAAAGGGATCACCGTTCTCCCAGCCGTCAGAAGCGATAAAATAACGTGATGAACCGGTTCTGAAATCATCAGCCATTGTAGCGGACTGGTTCATTTCTGTGCCTGCTGCCGCATTGCCTGACTGCTGGTTATTGTTCCAGTTATTCCAGTCATTATTCTGCTGCTGGTCGTTATTCAAGTTATTCCAGTCATTATTCTGCTGCTGACCGTTGTTCCAGTTGTTCCAGTCGTTATTCTGCTGCTGACCGTTATTCCAGTTGTTCCAGTCGTTATTCTGCTGCTGACCGTTATTCCAGTTGTTCCAGTCATTGTTCTGCTGACCGTTGTTCCAGTCATTGTTCTGGTTGTTCTGCTGGTTATTCCAGTCATTTACGCCCCAGTTGTACCAGTTATTCTGCTGATTGTTATT